>OKUR01000124.1_pt1 | contig 45313 bp, 47 predicted proteins | sample 1606671 | NCBI WGS metagenome assembly OKUR01 (sample SAMEA3882519, study PRJEB24775) | human gut metagenome | biome: human-associated habitat; feature: intestine environment; material: feces | place: Netherlands | collected 2009/2010 | reverse complement strand
AAACACAGGGCCGCCCGCCGCTTTCGCGTTTTATTCACAATTTTTTTCGTCAGTATCGGTATCCGGCACGCACTTTTCCGCCGCGCGTTTTCCTGCGGCCAAAAGTTTTATAAGGCCCTCCGGCACAGGTGCGCCCATGGCTGCGGCATTCTCGGCAATACTGCCAAGCTCGGTAAAAATGTACCATACCAGCACCACCGGCAAAATCAGCACGGTGTATTGTATGCCCAATACGGGCAGGTTTTCCACCGCCACGCCCAGCACGCCGTCGGCCATGGCGGCTACAATCACTACAACCACCATCCCGGCCTTGTGCCAGATGCCTGCGCGCGCCACAGCGCTTGACCACTCGCCTTTGGACGCCGCAGCCGCGCTGCCACTGATCCAGTCGATCACCATGCACACAGCCCAGGCCAGCACCAGCCACCCCAGCCAGCCAAAGGCCGCCGAAAACGCCGCGCACAGCGCCGTCACCGCCGCCTTGATCCACAAAAACATATTTTGCTCTTCCATTTTTTCTATCCCTCCACGATCCTGATCCCGTATTCTTCCGCCGCCAGGTGCTCCATGCGGCACCCGCGCGCCGTTTCCCAGCCGGGCGCAAAAATCACCGCGTCCGCTTCGGCCAGCTTCCCCAGCGCCCGCGCCAGCAGGGCCAGCGGCGTGGCATCGGTGTCGTCAAACAGGGTGTCCAGCACCGCGATCTCGTCCTCCTGCAGCGCCACCGCCGCGTCGGCCACCAGCGTTTTGCGCTCCCGCACAATGTCGGCCATCCTGCGCCCGCGCATCGGCTGGCTGATAAACAGCTTTGTCATGCCTGTTCCCTCCTTCTTATGCTGCCGTACTGGCGGCCTTGTCCGCGGCCCCCAGCTCGGTCAGCTTGTCCATCAGCGCCTTGGCGTCCCCGGCGCTCACCGGGCCAATGCGCAGGTTCTGCTTTGTGTGCGCCGCGTCGGCGTACTCGGCGCTGTACAGGCCCAGCCCCACCAGGCCCAGCGCCAGCGCCAGGCTGTACACGCTCATGGCCTCAGCGTTCGTCAGGCCGTTGGCCTGCACCGTTTGCAGGGCATTCGCGGCGGGTTCGGCATCCGCCGGGCGGGCAACGCTGGTATAGCTGCCCAGGTGCCTGCGCACCGCCGCGCTGGCGGGCGTAAAGTCAGCGTCCAGCCAGTTCAGCGGGTTCACCCGCCTGCCCTTGTACAGCACCTCAAAATGCAGGTGCGCGCCGTAGCAGTTGCCGCTTGCGCCGCTGTACCCGATCAGCTGGCCCTCCGTTACCGCGTCGCCCAGCTCCACAACACGCTTCAGCAGGTGCGCGTACCGCGTTTGCAGCTTTTTCCCGTTGTAATCGGCATGGCGCAGCCGCACCATGTTGCCGTAGCTCTGCATCCCCGTGCAGGTCTTGCCGTCCCAGGTCTGCGCCTGGTCTACCGTGCCGTCCTCGGCGGCATACACCGGCCGCACGCAACTGGTGCCGCTCTGGGTGCGCAGGTCAATGGCATTGTGTGCCGCGCCGCTGGTGTACGTCCAGCCGGCCGTGATGACGTGCTGTGCCAGCGGCCAGGCCAGCAGTACATCGCCGTTTTGTAATCTCATTGGGGTTACACCTCCGTTGTCGTTCAGACATTTTATACTTCAACAAACACCACATTGATTTTGTACCTGTATCCGGCAGGGATAGCTTCTTTTACTTTTATCATTAGTGCGCCGGTTGAGATATGAGTTGCTTCAAGTATATATTGTTCCCCGTCGCTGCTTCTGATGGCGATGAAATCCCCATCGTCGTCATTCTTGCTCAAGTATCTGGTGTGAATTGATTTTGGCACCCCTTCCACATAAAAAAGTGTTTTGCCTGCTGCAATAGCTGTGCCGCTGGTATTATATTCGCTCTCAAATGTTATACTTAAAAATCCCAGTTTTCCTACTGTATAGCAATAGCACTTGTCCTTGCCGCCGCCGTTCGGTACAGTTATGCCTGTTGCAATGTTTGAAAAGGTTATTTCGTGATCTTCTCCAATCGGTATTCCCAGCGCCGTAATGTCGCTCTTGGTCACAGCCGTCGCCGCGCTCACATGGCCGGTGCTGTCCACCGTCACCTTGTACAGCCCGCTGGCCCTTGCCGTGTAGCTGGGGTGGGTGTATGTGGTATCCTGCGCAGGCACACCCAGCGCGGTAATATCACTTTTGTCCACGGCTGCCGCCGCACTTACATGCCCTGTGCTGTCCACCGTCACCTTGTACAGCCCGCTGGCCCTTGCCGTGTATCTGGGGTGGGTGTACTTGTTTGCCCCGGCCGTCACCCCGTCCAGCTTTGTTTTATCCGCCGCGCTCATCAGGCCCTCTGCGCTTGTTGTGGCGGCGCTGTATGTGGTATCGCTTTCCGGTATCCCAAGCGCCGTAATGTCACTTTTGTCCACAGCTGCCGCCGCACTTACATGGCCGGTGCTGTCCACCGTCACCTTGTACAGCCCGCTGGCCTGCGCTGTGTAGCCGGGGTGGGTGTAGTTGTTGGCGTTTTCGGCAATGCCGTCCAGCTTTGTCTTGTCCGCAGCGCTCATCAGGCCGTTTGTGCTTTGCGTTGCCACAGCGCTCGGCTTTGCTTCAATGGCACTTTTGGCTGCCGCTTCTGCGCTGGCTGCCGCCGCCTCCGCCTTGCTTACGGCGGTTTGGCTGGCTGTTTCCGCGGCGGCCCTGTCTGCCGCTGCGGCTGTCGCGCTGGTTTTGGCCTGCCCGGCATAGTATTCGGCGTTGTCCGCATCCTCTCCGGTTCGGGTCCCTGTTCCGCCCGCCGCCCAGCTTTCGGCGCGTACTGCTGCGTTCCCCGCGCTTTTTGCGTCCGCGTCTGCCTGCACGGCACTCTTGGCAGCCTGCACGGCATAGGCCTGTGCCTGCCGCCTGTCGTCGCCGCTGTCCAGCCCGCAGCCCAAAACCTCGCTCAGCGGGTCCGGCACACTGCTGGTCAATCCGTCTGCTTGTGTTGCCATATCATATACCTCTTGTTACAATCGCGTTGATCGCCGTCAAACCACTCGGCAGGCCAGTCAGTTTTCCGTTGCTGATGCTTAGGCTCAAACTGGTGCTGCTTGGGCTGCCATATATAGCGCCCTTGTGGTACTTGTCGCCCTCAAACGCGACCAGGCTCGTAGTCTGCTGGCCCCAGCCGCCGGAACTGGTCATGGTGCCGTAGCCCCAGATCTTGATTGCCCCGTCAGTGCGCTTAAAACTCACGCTGGGGTTGATGGTCGTGACGGCGTATGCCTCAACGTTGTTATTGCTGCTGCCGCTGCTGGACGATACGTTCACCGTCACCTTGCCGCTGCCGTTATGGTAGCCCGCCGGGATGGTATAGCTGCCGTTGGCCGTCATGGTCTTGGCAACCGCCCCGTTGTTGGTCATGGTGCCGGTCAGCTTTGCCCCGTCAACATAAGCGGTTTTACCGCTCAGAATGTTGGCGGCGGTGGCGGTCGCATCGCTGGTATCTGTGCCGTTTACTGTTAAGGCGGCATTTCCCCCAACACGCGAAATATATACGCCCACCTCTGCGAGCACTTCCGCGGAGGCAGTTGCCGTTACTTTTATACTCGGCATATCGTCCGTCCCAGCATATAGATGAATTGACTTTAATTTTGTCCCTTCAGCGGTTTGATTGATTATTCCGTTTCCAGCGTCCCACTTTGTATAAGATAGCGTCCCATCATCAGCTTTTTTATCAAGCTCAGAGCATAGAATCCCGATTGTTGCAGTAGATTTATAACTGTACGGCTTGACAAATACCGAAATAGCATAATCTGCTTCCGGCAGCACATACGATGCAATATCGTTGCTCCCTCTCGCCAGGGTCTTGGCGTACGATATAGCCTTTCGGTATGAGACACCAGTAACGGTGCCTTCACCCGAATGATACCCCTCAGGAATGGTGTAGGTCTGTCCGGGAACAAGATTGGCTGTTATCTTGCCCTTGTTTGTCATCGTCCCCGTTACCTTGCACCCGTCAACATACGCAGTCTTACCGCTCAGGATTTCCCCGGCTGTCGCCGTAGCATCGCTGGTATCCACCCCCGTGTCGATCTGCTCCACCAGCGCGGCGTACCCGTCCAGCGTTGTGTCATCCGGCACGGTCACGCCCTTGGCGGTGATCGCCGTGGCAAGGTCGCTTTTCGCCCCGCTTAAGCGGCTGATCTGCGTTTTAATGTTCGTGTCCGCCATCCGCTTCTCCTTTCAGCAGCATCAGATCGCCGCCAGCGCGTCGTAAATATCATCCGTCAGGCTCACGGTGCCGCCGCTCGTGTACCCCGCGGGCACAGCCACGCTCAGGGTCGTCAGGCCGTCAATGGTCAGGCTGGTGGCCCCATTGTTGGCCATGGTGCCCGTCACCTGGCTGCCGTTCACCCAGGCTTTTTTGCCGCTCAGGATGTTGGCTGCGCTCGCCGCGTCGGTCGTGCTCTCCGTCGTGTCCACATACAGCGCGGGAATGGCCGCCACGCTCACGCTGGAAAGCACCTTGCCGCTGGTCGGGGTCACGGTCTGGGCGCTCTTGGTGGGCGTCACGCTCTTGCTCTCTTTGGTAATGCTCACCTTGCCGCTGCCGCTGTGGTAGCCCTTGGCGATGGTGCAGCTGGTGGTCGTGGTGTCCAGCGTCTTGGTCACAGCGCCGTTGTTGGCCATCGTGCCAGTCAGGGTCTTGCCGGTGCTGTCCACCACGATCTTGCCGGACAGCACATCCGCCGCCGTCGCCGTCACGCTGCTCACGTCCTGATAGTTGGACGGGATGGCGGCCACCGTCACATCGGACAGGCCATAATAGCCGCTGTCCGGCGTCACGCTCTGCTGGCTCTTGGTCGGCGTCACCTTCTTGCTTTGCAGGTTGTAATTGCCGCCGCCGGAAACGCCGCTCACCGTGCCGCTGCCGTTGTGGTAGCCCTTTGGAATGGTGTAGGTGTCGCCCTCCTGCACCGTCGCGCTCACTGCGCCCTGGTTGGTGATTCCGCTGATGGCGGTGGCCAGCGTGTCCAGGTTGGACGTGCTTTCCGCCATGCCCAGCTCCACCAGCTTGGTGCGGATGGTGTTGCGGTCGTTCTGGATGCGGGTGATCTCGGTCGCAATGTTGGTCTGTGTCGTGTCTGGCATGTTCTATCCTCCTCAAATGGTGCCCAGAAGCACCGCGATGTTGCCCACCTCCACCGCCACGGCGGCGCTGGTCACGGGCAGGGTATTGTCGGTTTCCACGGCGTCGGCGCAGTCCACGCACAAAGCGCCGCTCTCCCATTTCAGGCCGTGGCCAATGCTCAGGCTTCCGCCGGTCTGCACGGCGCCGGTTTTCAGGCTCAGGCTTACCGCCTCGCCGCCGCTCATGCTCATCTGCACGGTTTCACTGCTGTTCAGCAAACTCAGCTTCATGTGATCACCCCGCCCAGCAGTATCCGCTCCACCGGCAGCGCCACAATGTTGCTGGCCAGCGCCGCGCCGGTCGTTGTCACGGCCCGCAGCTGTATTTCCACGTTGCCGCCCTCCTCAAATTTTAAGGTTTCTTCCTGTGTCAGCGTCACCGTCAGGGTCTTGGCGTCATTGTCGGCGGTAATGCTGTCCTCCCGCCGGGTCACTTCCCTCCCGTATCCCTGCCGGAACGTCAAATACAGGCTTACCAGCGTTCCCGGCTCTATGTCCAGCTCAAACACCAGCGTCGGGGTCGTTCCCTGGGTCATACCATACCCTCCTTGCCGGGCTGTTTTTCCGGCTTTTGCGCCGGTGCGCCCGCTTCTGCCTTTATTTTGCCATGCCGCCGTATCCGGGCGCGCCCCCACTTGTCCCGTAAAATCCAAAACGCCCCCGGTTGCCGCTCTCACACGGCCCGCCGGGGGCATCTTTATGCGTTATTGGTTCAGGAGCTTCATTCCCATTTCTTAAAATCGTCCGCCTCGTACACCGTCAGCCCGTCCACCTTCAGCCTGCACAGCATCTCGGCGATCTCCTGCCGCCCGGCCGTGTCCGCCGCCTGGTATCTCGGCTTCATCTCTTTTGTTATGGCGCTGCGGATCGCTGTGCGCAGTTCCTTGGCGTCCCTGGCGCTGTCCAGCACGCTGTCATATTCCTCGCGGGTCAGGGTACCGGCCTCCATCATCCGGCTTGCCTGCGCCGCCGCTTCCTCGTCGGCCCGCTCCAGCTGCCGCACCCTCTCGTCGATCATCTCCTGCACCGCGTCTGCGTCCGCCGTGTCCAGCGCCGCCGTAATGTCGGCGCTGCCCACCGTCACGCCCCAGCCGGTCACGGTGTCCAAATCGTACACCCGCTCCCCGCCGTATTCCAGCCCCATCAGGGCGTCCAGCATCTCGGCGCGTTCCTCGCTGTCCGCCTGCTGGTACGCCTTGCTGTACAGCTTCGTCACGGTGCTGCGGGCGGCGGTCACGGCGTCGGCGGGGTCGGTGCCGCTCTTTACCTTGGCATCCACCTGCCCGGCAAACAGCCGGCTCGCCTTGTCAGCGTCGCCGCCGTCCAGCGCCAGGGCAATGCGGTTCAGGTCCTTGTCCATCCCCAGCGGGTCGTCGGCGCCGGCAAGGCCGGTCAGCGTGTCGTATACGCCCTTCACGTCGCGCAGGGCTGCGCTCACCGCCACGCCGGTAACATTGCTCACCGCGTTGGCCGTGCGGTACAGCACCTGGTACAGGCTCGTTGTTTTGCCCGTCAGGTACTTGTTCCACACACTCACCGCGTCCATCACGTCGCCGATCCACTCCACGTCGTTGCGCTTTATGGTATAGGTCGCGTTCCCGTCCGCGCGCTCGGTGATGTACCCGATCACATCCTGCAAAAGCGGCAGGTTCCCCGGCAAATTCACCCCGTCCGCAAAGTTTTCCAGCACGTTCTGGGCATATACCTTGGCCAGGCTCGCCGCCGTCAGGCGTTCGTCGTCGTCCTCGTCGTCGCCGCGCGGGTGCCGCAGGGTGTCCACGGCGGCCGCGGCCGCGGCGGTCGCCATCGCCGTTGCCACATAGGTAACGCCCACACGGGCAAACCTTGCCCGCGCGGCCTTGTCCTTCGGGTTCTGCGCCAGGTTCACCGCCGCTTGGGCCACCATGGCATAGCTTTTAATGGGTTCCGCCATAAAGTTTGTCACCATCTTGGTAAACGTCGCTGTGCTCCGCATGATCTGGCTGCGGTGCAGCACGCTGTCCACCACCTGCGTCTTGTCCACAATCTCGCTCAGCCGCGCGGCGCACTGCCGGTTAAATTCTTCGCTGTCATATTCAAGCTCCGGGTGCTTGTCCAGCGTTTCCAGCTCGCAGGCGTTCCACAAAGCGCCCCAGGTGGTTTTGTCGCCCCACTCCGCCATCGCGGTGCTGGCGCTCCGCACCCGCTCAAGCGCCGTTTCCTCGTCCAGCGCCATGGCGCGCACGTCCTTGCCCAGGTTGGTTTCAAAATATCCCTGGCTTTTCCACCAGGCAATGGCGCAGTATTTTTCGGCTTTCGCCATGCCGCCCTCAAAGGTCTGGCCCTTGGCCCTGGCCGCCAGCCCTTTGCCCAGGTTGGCCGCGCCGCGCCCCAAAGCGCCCCGCAGGTATTTGGGCGCGATCTCCGCCCCCGCGCGGAAGTACGCCGTCGGCTGCTGCACCGCCACGCGCAGGTTCGCGCCCACCTTGGCAACCTTCCAGTTGCGCGTCACGGTGTTCATCAGGCGCTCGCCGCCGCTGGCGGTTTCGGCGCGGCCCTGGCCGTTAATGTCCCGCATCAGCGTTTCAAAATAGTCCTTGCCCTTGCGCCCCAGCAGGTTGTCAATGCCCTCCTTCACACTCACGGCGCTTTCCGGTGCGCGCCAGTTGTACCACTTCATCATGTCGCTTAACGGGATGCACCACCCGTAATAGGTCGCCATCTCCGTCGTGTGCCCAAAAAACGTGTCAAAGGCGTCGCCCACCACCAGCGGGTTGTTGGCGCCCTTCACCAGCGCCTTGGTCATGCCGGCGTTTTTAATGCCGTTCAGCCCGGCCTGCCTGCTGCTGGCTGCCGTTGTGGCGGTAAAGTCGTTGCTGCTGCTCATCGGCCAGTAGTGCGTTTCGGTAAATTTGTCGTACCCGTACAGCGTGTTGCTCACCTCGTTGCCCCACGCCGCCGCGGTCGTGCTCAGGTATTCCTGCATGGCGCGTGCCGTCTGCACCTGCTCGGTCGTCAGGCTGCCGGTAATCTCCGCCAGCTGCCCCGGCGTCAGCTTCACCCGCCGCCCCGGCTTGCCCTTGGCGTCCTTCAGCTGGATGCCGCCGATCATCAAATGCTCCTTTGCCGCCGCGCGCTGGCTCAGGCAGTACAGCTCCATGGCCTGCCCCGGTGTCAGCTCCAGCACGGTGTCCGCCATGCTGGCCGCGTCGGTCACGGTAAATTTGCGCTTTTCGGCCTTGCGCCCCGTCCACTTGTCCACGTCCGTTTTGTCTTTCAGCAGGGCCTGCGTCCACTCCACCGTTTCGCGCAGCTTCCACGCCCGCTTGTCAAACCCTTCGCGTATGGGCCGGTACATCTGCTCTGCCGTGTCGCCCAGGGCGGCAAAATACCGCCCTGCGTCCATCATATCCACGCCAAGCAGCTGCCCCAGGGCGTCGCCCGCCGTGGTGTCGGCGGCGGCCTTCACCGCCTTGCCCAACAGGTTGTTTTTGTTCTTTACCTGTTGCTTTTCCCGCGCGGCCATCTCGGCCACACTCGCGTCGCCCGCGGCGGCAATGGTTTCCCTGCTGCCCTCGGCCAGCAGCTTGTTGGCCTGCGTGATGCTCTTGGTCATGCTTTTCAAAATCACATCCAGCTGCCGCATCTGCTCGCCGCTGAACTGCCCAATCCCCGTCTTTCCGCCGGTCTGCTGCAACAGCGTTTCAATGTATCCCGGCAGGCTGGGGTCAAAATCGGCATAGTCGCCCGCGCCTGCGCCCATGTGTTCCAGCGCCTCGGCGTCCTTGGCCATCAGGGCAATGTCCTTCATGGTTTCCTGCCACCGCTGCGCCGTCGCCGTGCCCGCGTTGCTGGTGTTCCAGTCAAACAGGTTCAGCACGTTCAGCACGGCGGTGCGCATCTTCTTGGGCACATGTTTGGTGTCCGTCGGCTCCCGCAGCCAGGCCGCCAGGGTGCGCACCTGCTTCTGGGCACTGTCCCGGCTTTTGCGGTACAAAAGCCCGTCGTTGCGCCGTTGCATCCGCGTGGCAAACTCCGCCTGCTGGCGCACCAGCTTTTTGTCCCGCGTCTGCACCCATTTCAGCTTTTGCATCCGCTCCCGCATCACGGCGTCGTCCTTGGCGTTCTGTGCCTTCTGCTTGTAAACCTCCAGCATGGCGTCAAACCGCTCTTTCCGGTTGGCGTATGCCTGGTCGTACAGGGCCTTCATCTCGGCCTGCGCGTCCCGCCGCCCCTTGCGGTACTCGGCGCGCGCGGCCTTCTGCGCGTCCTGCGCCGCGCGGTCTGCCATGGTGCGGCGTGTCGGGCTGTTCAGGTATCCCTCCACCGCCTCGTTGGCCAGGTCAAGCGCCAGTGTTTCCATGTCCATGCCATACGGGTTCTCCACCACCGGCACGCTTGCCTCATACACCCCCAGCACCGCGTCGGTAAAGGCGGTAATGTCGGTGTTCTCCGCGTCAAAGGTTCCCGGCCAGCTCTCGGCCAGCTCGGCCTGCATCGTGTCCCAGTTTCCGGCCCCGTCGGTCAGCCGCACGTTCAGCCGGCCAAACAGCGCCTTGCGCACGTTGCCCCACTGCCGCCCGTTTTTGCCGTCGCCGTAGGCGTTCATCAGCTCGGCAAACTCCGCGCTGTCCCGGCGCACCTCCAGCGTCGTGCCGCGCAGGGTTTCGCGCAGCGGTTTATAGTATTCCCGCAGCTCGGTGTTTTTCTGCTCGCTCTCGTTCAGCACCCCGCGCATCACGTCGGTCAGGGCGTCCATCGCGTCGGCGTTCAGCGTCGGCTCGCCGTTGCCTTCCACGTTAAACACCCGCCACAAATCGCCGCTCAGCCTGTCCACGCCGTACTTGCTGCCCGTCAGCTTCAAAATGCGCTGGGCAATGCCCCGCGCGCTCGCCCGGCTTACGCTGTGCCCGCCCGATGCCTTAAACTCCTGCCGCAGCACCTCCATCTGCTGTTCCATGTACAGGTTTTTCTGCGCCAGCTCCCGGTTCTGCGCCCGCAGGTCGTCATAGTCCGCCTCCGTCGGGGCGCTGTACCGCAGTCCTTCGCCAAAGCCAGCCGTTGTTTCCGTGTCCATGCCAAAGGCATATTTTACATTCGCAGATAAATTTTCGCCCAGTTCCTCCTTGACGCTGCCCAAAAAATCTTCTATACTGATGTTGGAACCGTACAGAGCAACGGCATTCGTGCTGACCTCTCGCCCCTTGAGGGATTCGGTTCCATTTTTAATTTGTCTGCCTGTATGGGCGTACAGGCTTCCCCGCAAGGGTTCCATGCTGTCGGCATCCAGCACCTTCTGGCCGTCCTCGTACATATTTACAACAAAGCGGACCCCCATCAGGCTGCCGTCGCTCATGCGTGCCGCCCCAAGGTACAAATCACTTCGCACCTCCTTGCCGCGCGCTTCCAGCTCGTTCACCTTTACGGCGTTCTCCAAAATCGGCCCGATCTGCCCCACATACGGGGCATTTTTTTGTATCTGGGCCGCGTTCAAAAGCCCGTGCCGCAGCCCAGCCCTCGTCACAACAATGGTATCTCCCGTGTATCGGTTTACCACGCTCCCGCTGTTTTTGCCCGGTATGCGCTGCGTGCTCGCCAGGCCCGCATCCAAAATTTCCTTTACGGGCTTGTCGGCCAGGTCGTTTTCCTCCACCTCGGTGATCTCCATATCCGGCAGTTCCCGCAGGGTTTCAAAGCTCACCTGTTCTTCGCCCGTTTTCCTTCTCTGCGGGTGTTTCTCGGCGTCTACCTTCTTGCTGTACCGGAACCGGTTCAGTTCGCTTTGCTCCGGCAGGCTGCCTGTGCGGTAATATGTTTCCAGGTCGCGCACCACTTCGCTGCCGCGCACCCGGCCTTCGTACCAGCGCGTCGCGGCAGTGCTGCCGTCTTTGCGGCTGATGTCCAGGTTAAACCCATGCTTTGCCGCGCCCAGCGTGTCGGCCATCTCGGCAATGGCCGCCTTCTGCGCGTCGCTCACCTCGGTTTCGGCGCTCACGTCCACGCCGGGGCTTTCCGCCATCACCCGCACATTGCCTTCGGCAATAAAGGCATTCAGGTAATCCGTCTGTTCTGCCCCGCGCGCAAGCTCCGCCGGGCCGTAAACGCTTTGGATGTCGCGGTGGTCAAGGTCGCGTACGCTCTTGTCGCTCCCTCCGCTGAAATCCAGCATTCGCCCGTCCGGCAAAATGTACCCGGCGCTCTCAAACCACTTTGTGGTGCCGTAGGTGTCCGCTGCCTGTTCCCGGTGGTAATCCTCCCGGCTCATGCCGCTTTCCCGCACCTCGGCGTCGTACTCGGCCTGCTGGGCCTGCTTTTTCTGCCATGCCTTGTCCTGCTCCTGCTCGCGGGCCTGTTTGATCACTTCCTGTGCCAGGTCGCGCTGTTCCAGCAGCGCGTCCTGCTCGGCCTTAAACCGGTTTTCCGCCGCCTTGTATTCCAGGTATTCCTGGCTCTGTTTCCACTGCACCGCGTCCCCGGCGCGCTTGTGCTGCATCAGGCGGGCCAAAAACCGCCCATGTTCGGCCTCGTCCTGCTGCCGCCACGCTTTTTCCCTCGCCCAGCTGTCCTTCAGGGCGCGTTCCGCTTCGCGGTACTCCGCCCGCGCTTTTTCCAGTTCTTCCTGTGTCACCGCGCCGCTGATCTTCTCACTGTACTTGACATCCGCGTCCCCAAGCTGTATACTGCGAATAAGACCAAAACTGGTTCCGTCCAAAGGCACGCGGTTGCCGCGGACTTGGAACCACTCTTTGGTCTTCTTTTTGTTTTCATTCAAATACAAAATGCTTTCATCTGTAATCAGCTTTGCAAAGTCGCTGCGGGCGTGGATCGTGCGGATTTTTGTTACGGCGTTTCGCCCGGCCACATCTTTGGCCACCATAACACCCACCAGAACCGGCGTGCCGTCTGCTGTTTGCAGGTCGCCAAACACGTTCACTGTGTTCTTCAGCGTCATGGCCTGCGTAATGGCAATCGGGTCGTTCAGCAGCTCCGGTATTCTCTGCACCAGCTCCGCCGTCAAATGGTCGCCGTGGTTCGTCAGCTCCTTTTGCAGCTTGCTCGCGTCAAAGTACACGTCCGCCGCCGCAAATCCCACCTGGTTCAGCGCGCTGCCCTCCTGCACCGTGCCCACCTTCACGCGGCTGCCGGGTTTCAGGCTCTGCCACTGCTCCACCTGTCGGCGGTAATATTTGTCCTCGCGGAAGTCTTTCTTCCCGCTCTGTTCGTTTTTGCTCAGCTTCACGCCCTCGCTTGCCGCGGGGGCGTTTTTTGTATCGCTGTCCGCCTGTCCGGCGGCCTCCAGGCGCGCGCGGGCGTTCCGGCGCGCGGTTTCCAGCTCGGCCAGGGCCTCGTCGCACACGGCGCGCGCTTTCTCGGCGTTCTCGGCGCGCTCGGCAAGCCGCCGCCCGTCTGCGGCGCCCAGCGTCGCGTCGCCGCCGCGCAAAAGGCTGCGGATGCTGCCCACGATCTTGTCCAGCATCTCGCGCAAAGCCTGCAAAACGCTGCGCTTCTCCTCCCGCGTCGTTTCGCTGTCCTCGCTCACATATTCCACAAACGCGCGGGTGTTCTCCTCGCTGCTCATAATGCCGGCAAACAGGTCGCGGGCATACTCGTCCGCCGCCTGCGTCCTGTCGCCGTAGCTGCTCTCGTACCGGCCAATGTGCTGCTGCACGCCGCCCAGCCCGTATTCGCTTGCCGCAAACGCCATCGTCCGCGCGCGCAGCCTGGCCCAGCCCTCCGGGTTCTCGCCCTCCATCCAGTGGGTCAGCTCGTGCTGCACCGTCTGGTAGGCGTTGGCGCTGTTTTCGCCCACGGTCAGGGCTGCCGCACCGGCGGCCCAGTACCCGTTCACCTCCCCGCCGTTGTCGGCGGTCAGCTGGCGTACCACGTCCACATTCATGCCAAACTTTTCCGCCACGCCCTGCAAAACGGCATCCGGCACCTGCGCGCTGCCGGCCGGCACGCCGTCATAGCGCACCTCCGGTTCCGTCACGGCGGCGGCAGGCTGCTGCACCGTCAGGGCGCTGGCGGCGTTGCGCCCCAGGCTGTACGCGGTGTACAGCGCCGCGTCGTCCTGCACCACGGCGGCGCGCGCTGCGCTGGCGCTTTTCGCCTGCTCAAAGCTCAAAACGCCCTCGCGCCCGGCGTTATACATGCTGTGCATCTCCTGCACATACACCGCCGGGCTTTGCCCCTTGTACCGCTCCACCAGCGCCTTTTTCATGTAAGGGGTATAGCTTTCCTCCGCGTCGGCAAACGCCTGTATTCCTTCCACGGTTTCCCGGCGCACCGTGCCCCGCTCCAGTGCCACCGTGTCCGCCTGCGGCGCGCTTTCCTGCGCGTACCGCTCGGCGGCGGCCTGCGCAAGCGCCGCCTCGCTCACCGCCTGCGCATCGGCACGCTGTGCCGCTTCCTCCCCGGTCAGGGTGTCGGCGTCCTGTGCCGCTTTCTCCTGCGCCAGCGCGTCAGCGGCGGCCTGTGCGGCGTTTTGCGCGCTCTCCTGCGCGCTCTGGGCCGCCTGCGGGGCATACTTTTCCTCTGCCGCCGTGCTGCCGGGGCGGGTTTCCTCCTCCAGCCGCGCGGCGGCTCCCAGCGGGTCGGCGACGGCCTGCTGCATATCCTGCGCCTGCGTCAGCGCCGCCTCCCGCACAGCCTGCGCCGTGCGGGTGTTCGCCTGCTGCACTTGGTTCTCGCCGCCTGCCAGGTTCTCCGCCATTCGGGTGTTGGCGCGGTTCAAAGCAAGGTTCAGCCCTGTGCCTGCCGCACCGTAGAACCCGCCGCTGATGGCCCCCATCCCGGCATTCTGCGCAAGCTCCGCCCAGCTGAACTCGGCGTTCGGGTCTTTGGCGGCCACGTCGGCCAGGTAGTTCACCACATACCCCACGGCTTCCTCGGTGCCTTCCTCGCCCATCTGCTGCAGCAGGTTGCGCACCAGGCCCTTGCCGCCGCGGTTCACAATCTCCACCCAGCTGCCCACCGGCAAAACCTCGGTGCCCACCTCAATGCCGCCGCTCACCAGGCCGCGCCACAGCGCTTCGTCCGCGCCGGTGTCCTCGTCGTACAGCTCGGCCATGCGCCCGCCGGCCGCCTGCGCCCCCAGCGCGCCCAGGCTCACCGCCGGCCCCACGCCGGGGATCAGCGCCAGTGCCATGTTGGGCAAATTGCCTGCAATGGCGTTGGCTGTGTCCGCTCCAAACCGCGCCGCGCTGCCAAGGCCTGCCTGCGCTTTGGCCAGGTTCTCGCCGCCCTCGTGGTACAGCCGCATCCCGGCGCTGTTCTCATCGGTCAAAACGGTTTTCTGGTTGTCCTGCGGCCCGGCCTCCTTCGCCGCGTTGTAGCGCGCCAGCGCCGCCTCGTACTCGTCGCTGGTGCGCATCTGCCCGTTCTCGTCGGTTTCAAACACTTTGCCCTCGTCGGTCAGGCGTCGCAGTTCGGCCAGCGCATGCCGCTCGGCGCTGTTGTTGGCTGCCTCGTCGCGGGTGGCGGGGGCAATGCTTTCCGCCAGCGTCGCCCAGCTGCCCGCCGCCTGCTGTGCCAGGCCCTTCACGTCGCTGCCCAGCCGGTGCGCCGCGCTCCACGCGCTGCCGTAGCTGTCGTACAGCTCCCCGGCCTGCTCGTAGGCGCGCTCCTCCTCCTCGCTCATCCCGGCGCGTATCCTCTGCGCCGCGCGCTGTGCCGCCGGGTTGCCGCGCCCCGCGCCGCGCTCGGCGTCCCACAGCGTCTTGGCTTCCGGGTTTTCGTCCAGCCAGGCGTTCACCTGGTCAAAGGCGCGGGTCTTGTCCGCCTGTGTCTGCCCGCCCGCCTGCGCCTGCCGCACCATGGCATCGATCACGGTGTTCCGTGCGGCCTGTTCCAGCGTGTCGTTGCGCGCCGTGTCGCTCATCACGCGGCTGCCAAGCGCCTGTTCGGCATCCTGCCGCCGGTTCAGGTTCAAAATGTCCTGCCCCAGCTGTTCCCGCCCGCTCACAAACCGCTGTGTGCGGCCCGCCGGGGCGCTCAGGGCGGCGGCGTAGGCGCTGCCGCCCGTGCTGCCGCCGCCCTGCAAATAGCTGCTTGCCGTGCCGCGCGCGCTGCCCGTGCTCCGGCTCCCCAGCCCCGCGGCCCCCGCTGCCAACATGGTGATCACCTTCTGCCTGGCGGTTTCTTCCTGCCGGGCTTCCGTGCTTTGCCGGTTCGCCGTCTGGCTCTGTGCCTGCCAGATATTGCCCGTGCGCGCCTTTTGCTCCCGGCTTCTCGCGTCAATTCGCTCCTGCAAAGCCTGGCTTCCGGCATTGCTCGTTCCCTCATGGCTCAGGCCGTAGCTTTTTCCGCCGTAGCTTACGGTTCCTTTTTTCAGGTTCAGGCGTACCTGCCGCTCGTAATCGGCGCTTGTCTGTGCCGCCGTTTCCTGCGCCGCCGGGGCCGCTGTCTGTACAATGTCCTCCTTGTCGTCTGTCCTGATTTTTCCGTTCCGCAGGTTCAAATGTACGCTCATTGCTTTCTCCTTTAATCGATCGAAATTCCGTAGTGCGCGGCAATCGACTTTGCCTGTGCTTTGGTCAGGTTCCCTTTCTTGTAGCCGTTGTTTATCATGTTGGCAATGCCAACCTTGCCTGCGCGGGTGCTGGAATCATAGCTCTGTCCGCTGCCCGACATCGGGTCAATCTTGCTGATCCAATACTGCACGGTATCGTCGCTGCTGCTCTTGCTGCTCCTGCTGCTTCTCGAACTGCTCCTGCCCGCAGAACTCCCGCTGCCGCCCGCGCTCGCCGCCAGGCTGTCCGCGTACTGCTGCTTGTCAAACGCCAGCTGCTCGTTAAACTGCCTCTGGCTCTCCGCAAACTCCTGCTGCCACTGCTCGTCGCTCACCATGTCGCGGTAATCGCCGTAATAGTAGTCCAGCATCTGCTGCCAGCGGGTGTAATTGTCGCTGTACTCGCCGTAATCCTGGTTGTAGGCGGTGTCCTCGCGCTCCGTCAGGTAGTCCAGGTAATCCTGCCAGCGGTTGTAGTTGTCGCTGTATTCGCCGTAGTCCTGGCTGTACGCCGTGTCGGCGCGGTCGGTCAGGTAATCCAGGTAGTCGGCCCAGTTGCTGTACTTGTCCTGGTATCGCCCGTACTCGGCCTGGTATTCGCTGTCCGCGCGGTTCGTCAGGTAGTCCAGGTAATCCGCCCAGTTCGCGTACCGGTCCTGCCAGCGCCCGTACTGCATCTCATCCTGGTTTTGCAAAGCGCTCAGCTGGTTGTACAGGTCGTTCCCCTCGCCCTGGTACCGTTCATAGGCCGCCTGGTACAAATCGGGGATCACATTGTTCAGCTGCGTCAGGTACTGCTGGTTGGCCTGCGCGGCAGCGCTGGCCGTGTAGCTGCTGCCGTAGCCGCCCGTCAGGGCTGCCGCGTCCGCCGCCGCGTTGGCCGCCGCGTCGCTGCCCAGCTTGGTGTACTGGTTCTTGTACTGCTGGTACAAGGGGTCGGCGTTAAAATCATAGGCAAACGCCTTCCGGTTCTGTATCTGCTCCAGCAGGCTGTCGATCTGCGCGCCGTACTGGCTCTCATAGTCGCCGGGCCTCTGTGCCTGGTAATTTTTGATCGCCGCCTCGGCATCCAGCACCGCCTGGCTCTTGGTGTAATCGCCGGGCCGCTGCGCCTGGTAATCCTTCAGCGCCGCCTCAGCGTCCAGCACCGCCTGGCTTTTGGTGTATTCGCTGGGCCGCGTGGTCTGGTAGTTCTTGCGCTCCGCCTCGGCGCTTGTCACCCGGTCGCTTCGGGTGTATGCGCCGGGGCGCTCCTGTTCGATCTGGTCAACTTTGCTTCGGTTTGCCATTTTCAGCCTCCTCCGGGTCACTGTCCCGTTCCATCTGCGCCCGCACCGTGCTCAGCAGGCCCTCCAGCACCAGTTCGTCAATGCTCAGGGGCAGGCCGTAGGTGTTCAGCACGCCCTCCACCGCCCTGCGCAGCTCCCGCACGCGCTTGTCAATGCTCTTCATCTCAGCCCTCCAAATGCGCCGCCGCGTCGGTGCGGATGGCGGCGATCGCCGTCAGCACGTCCTCGTCCAGTACAACGTAGTTCTTGCGGTTGTTGGTGCTCACAATGTTGCCGTCTGCGTCCAGCACGCTGTAAGAGAGCGTCACCCGCTCCCCCTCGCCGGTCGTCAGCACGCTAAAGCCTGTGATTTTGTTCATGGTCAAATCTCCTTTCAACTCGCTTCTTCTATCGTCAGTGGCAAACTCACCGCCGCTTCTGTTTCCGCCGCGTCCAGCAGGGCCGCGCCCCGGTTTTCCTCCTCCGGGTACTTGGCATCGCTCACGTCGGCGTACACGCCCTCAAAGCCGCGCTGTACGCCCCAGCACACCCAGTCAAAGCACTGTCCCGCCGGGCCGTGAACGATTGCGCCAAAGGCCGTTTTTTCTGCCCACAGCGCGGCGCTTGCGCCCGTCGGGGTCAGCGCCCAGCGCAAATCCTGCGTTTCGCTCACGGTCTCGCGGTAGCGCGGTTCGGTTGCGATGTAACAAAGGCCGGTTTCATCACACTCGCCGCTGCCCGCATCGCAGAACATCGGCTCCGGGCTTTCCACCGCGTTGATGGCCAGGTTTCCAAAATCGGTGCGCACAATGCGGTTCTTGGCGTCCCACGCGCTCAGGGAACGGCACTGGATGCCCTGGTTCACCTCCAGTTTTCCGCTGCACCCCACGCTGTTGTCCACCTGCTCGATCGTGATGCCCTGAAAGCTGCTGTCGTGCCACCATCCGTATTTCTGGTAGCGGGTGTCCGCGCAGAAAATGGTGGTGTCGCCCTCCGTCGTGGTTTTCAGCCCGTTCTGGATCACCCCCTGCGACATCCCGCTGCTGGTGGCGGTGCCCCCGTACCACTGGATCCCGCTCTTGTCGATGTACACCCGGTTCCCGTCCGACGCGCCCATCCGTATCCACGCGTTGTCCAGGTCGTACACCGTCGAATAATCGCTGTTGTGTATCTGCCCCGTGGTAATGTTGCCGCCGTTGATGATGGTCTTGTCCTGCTGCCAGGTCGATAGGTCGCTGAACGTCACCACGCCGGTAAACCCAATGCTCCCGCTGGAAATCTCGGTGCTGCCCGCCATCAGGCGTATGGTGCTGCTGCTGTCCCCGTTCGCCACACTCAACGTCAGGCTGTCCGCCCACTGCTTGATGGTGGTAACATCGCCCTCCGCGCTCTCCACGCGGGTGGTCAGGCCATTCGCCGTTGCCGTCAGGGTGGTAATGTTGCCCTCCGCGTCCGTCACACGGGTTTTCAGCCCCTCCGCCGTCGCCGTCAGGGTGGTAATGTCGCCCTCCGCGCTCTCCACACGGGTTTTCAGGCTGTCCGCCGTCTGCGTCAGGCTGGTAATGTTGCCCTCGGCGCTCTCCACACGGGTGCTCAGGCCGTTGGCCGTTGCCGTCAGGGTGGTAATATCGCCCTCCGCGCTCTCAATGCGCCCCGTCAGGCTCCCCGCTGTCTGCTGCAATTCGGTCACATCACCTTCGGCGGTTTCTATGCGGCTCGTCAGGCCGCTGGCCGTCTGCTGCAAACTGCTGATGTCGCCCTCCGCCGTTTCAATGCGGGTGCCAAACCCTTCCGCCGTCTGCGTCAGGCTGGTAATGTTGCCCTCCGCGCTCTCCACACGGGTGCTCAGGCCGTCCGCCGTCGCCGTCAGGGTGGTAATACTGCCCTCGGCGCTCTCAATGCGCCCTTCCAGTCCGGTCGCCGTCGCCGTCAGGGTGTTAATGTCGCCCTCGGCGCTCTCAATGCGCCCCGTCAGGCTGGTGGCCGTCTGCTCCAGGGTGGTAATATCGCCCTCGGCGGTTTCCACCCGCGCCGTAATGCTTGTGGCCGTCTGTTCCAGCGTGCTGATCCGCCCGCCCTGTGCCTCCACTTGGCTCGTCAGCCCTTCCGCCGTCAGCTTCAGCTCGGCCTGGGCATCGTCCAGCCCCGTCACCCGCAGGGTAATGGCATCCAGCGCCTGGCTGATTTCGCTGCTCAGGCCCCCGCTCTCAATTTTGCTGCGCAGCTCCTCGCTTAAATTGTCCTCGTCAATGTCGTTCAGGGCATACCGCAGCATTTCCTGTATCTGGAACAGGTAGCTTTTTATCTTTTTGCCGTCCTTGCCGCTCAGCTGCCCCGTGTCAATGCTCGGCATCTGCAACTGGCTCAGGTTTGCCATTGCCCGCACCTCCTCATCCGTTCAGGCTGTCCCGCTCGCGCCGTTCGCTGCCCGTCGCTGTCACCCGGCTCATGGCGTACACCTTGCACGGCCCCACACCGCACAGCCGCAGCCGCACATGGTCGCACCGGCGCAAGATCACCGGCAAAAACACACTCCGGCTCCGCCTGCCCGCAAAATCCGCCGCGCGCTGCCAGTCCCCGTCGTCATACTGCGCCCACACCGCAAACCGGCTTCCCTCCGGCAGCCACAGCCGGATTTGCAGCCGGTTGGTGTAGTGCGCATCCAGCACATACGGGTCCAGCATCCCGGTTTCGGCCATCCAGCGCACCGGCCCCTCGGTCGCTTCCCCTTCCGCCGGGGTCAGCTTCCAAACACACCCGTCCGCGTCCAGCATGTAGGCGTTCCCGTTCAGCGTCGCAAATGCCGCCGCGTGGGCCGCGTCCTCGCGGCACCAAATGCCGGTTTCCGTGTCGTACACAAACAGGTGCCAGCTTTCCGCCGCGTCCTGCATGCTCAGGTACAGCCGCCCGCGCTCGGTGCCCGCCACGGCGTTTTGGTAATACACGCCGCCCAGCGCCGCGCTCACGCTTTCCGGCACACTGCCGTCATAGGCCATCACGCCGTGGTCGGCCTTGTAATACAGGGTGCTGCCCACCATGCACAGGCTTTTGGCGCTGCCCGGCTGCACCCCCTCGCAGGCCGTCATGCTCACCTGGAAGTTGCTCGGCTTGCTGCCGTATACCTTGTGCAGGCAGTTCTCCTTAAAAAACAGCACATACCCCAGCTGCACTGCCGCGCCGGTAAACGGCCCGTCGCTGCCCACGCTCACGGTGTAGCTGTCGGTCGCCAGCCCAGCAAAGCAGTTCCAGTTGGTCGCGTCGCCCAGCTTGCAGGCGTAAATCTCGTTTTCCTCGCTGCTGCACCCCCACAGCCGGTTGTTGCACTCCACCACATAATCCAGCTTCGGGGCCTTTCGCTCCAGCGTCACCGCGTCGGTCTGGCTTGCCGTTTCGTCCAAAAAGCCCACCACCACAACCGCGTCGTCCGCCGCCTGCTGCAGCAGCATCTCGCCGTTCAGGTCGGCCCCCACGCTGTCCAGCACCCCGCTCACCGTCACGGTGTCGCCTTCCGCCAGGTTCTTGCCAATGCCGGCGGCGCTTATCATCACATAGGTGGTCGGTATCGTGTTCCACAGCTTTGTGGCAGCGCTGTACTTTTTCAGGCAGTGCGGGTCGCTGCCGGTACACAGCCAGTATTTTGTCGTGTCCTCCGGTTCGGTTTCGCTCACGGTATAATCGCTGTACGCCGTGCCGTCCGCTTCGCACAGGGTAAAGTTCACAGTCCCGTCCGTCACATTCTTCTGCCCAATGGCATCCACCGTGCCGTCCGCCGTGTTGTACCGCACCCCGTCCGGGAACACGATCAGCCACGCCCCCATGCTCACAAAGGTTTTTTCGCCCTCACTCACATCGGCCACGGCCTCGCCGCCGTAATACAGCTTCCCGTTCTCTGTCCATGCCAGCGCCGTCTTGGCGCACAGCCCGCCGGGGTTTTGCAGGGTATACAGTTTGGCGCGCGGGCTGCGCGGGGCCATCAGGGGGTAGCGCTCGCTTGTCACGTTTTCCATCTCGTAAAACGCGCCCTCGTCCGGTGCGTCCACATGGCGGTATCCTAAAAATTGCCGGTTCAGCTCGGTGCTTCCCGTTTTGCCCTCCAGCTTTGGCAGCCGCATCACCTCACCCCCCAGGCGTTAAACTTTGCCTCGCTCGCCGGCATGATCTTCCGGTTGTAATAGCTCGCATAGTCGCTGTATGCCTTGTTGTACAGGGCGGCGTTGTTCTGGTACAGGTCAAATTCCTGGTTCTGCATGTCAATCTGCGCGCACAGGTAATACACATACAGCTGGCTGTACGGCTCCGGCGCCAGCAGCACAACACTGTCCGCGCCGCTCTCGTCCGTGCGGTCGTACCCGCCAAACACAAGCTCTGTGCCGTACTCGTGTGTTTTCACCAGCTCCTTAAAAATCGTCTGGTCCACCTCGTTCAGCCACTGCACCAGCACCTCGTCCGGCACGGCGTTCGGCTTTACCTGCTCCACCTGTGTCAAAGCCTGCCGTATCGTCATGTTCTTCACCTCTTCTTACAAAAATCAGGGGCGGCGGGCTTTTCTCCCCGTCGCCCCTGTGTAGGGTGTTGTTCTCTTGCGGCATCAGCCCTGGTGCTGTTTGCCGTCCCGGATCGCTTCGATCATTTCCAGCGTCGCGGCGTCCTGTTCCTCGCTCTGCTGCAAAATCAGCGCCACGGCCCTCGGCACCTCCACCGTCACGCCGCGCCTGATCTTGTAAAAGCGCCCGTTCAGCCCCACAACAACCTCGTTGTCGCCGGGGTTTTCCCGGTTCACCGGCAGGCGTATCTTCACCTTCTCGGTCATGTTGGGGTCACCCTCCTCCGCCACGCGGGCGGGGGCCATGGCCTCGCGCTGTGCCTCGCGCACGGCGTCCTCGCCGGTTCCGGCTCCGGCCGCCTGTGCGCTTTCTGCCGTTTCAATGCTTTTTTTCACGCTGCTCATCGCTGTTTGTCCTTTCTGTTATCAGTTCACCGCCGCCTGGCTGCTCCAGGTGCTTCCGCTCTCCACGCGCACCATGTACTCCTCGCTCAGGCGCTCGGCGCACTTGATTGCCTTCCAGCCCACACTGGAACGCTGGTTCAGCGGGTCGGCGCTGCCGCTGCTGCCCTTCTGCTTCACAATCACTTCCAGGCCGCTGCCCTCCACCTTGGTCTTGCCGTAGGCGTCCGCGCCCAAAAACAGGGTGCAGAAAATGTTGATGGGGCTGGTCGCTTTGTTCGACACGATCTTCGCCTCGGTGGTTTCCACAAAGCGCACGCCGCCCAGCTTGCCGATCTCGCCGTTGTAGATGTTCTCCGGGCTGGCATACTTGTGTACGTCCATCCAGGCGTCGCCCGCGGCCATCATCAGGTCATAGGCCACATACGGGTGAATGATCGCTACATAGTCGCCGTTGATCTTGGGCGCGTTGGCGGCCTTCAAGATCGCCGCCGCGCGGAACACCTGCTTCACGGTCAAAAGGCAGGTCGCGTCCAGGCTGGCGCGGGCCGTCACGGCGGTTTCGGTGCCGTCCGTGGCAATCTTGGGGCAGTACAGCACATTGGTCCCGCCGGCCAGCACCTCGCGGGTCACGGTGTCCAGGGTGCGGCCCGCCTGGTCGCCCAAAAGCCTCGTCGCCTCCACAATGGTGTTGTCAATGGCGGTCAGCTCCAGCATATCGCTCTGCACAATGTAGTCGCCGTACTGCGCCACCGTGGCGGTCTTGCTGGTCACGGTCAGGCTCTTGCCGTCCGGGGTCACACCTTCGGTCAGGGCGGTCGTGGCCTTCGCCAGGCTCGAAAATTTGCGGAACTCGATCGTCTTGCCGCCGTGCGCCGGGATGTTGCGCTCCTGCCCAAACTGGTCGTGTACCAGCTGGGGTTCGGCATTGTCCAGCAGGGTTTTGTCGTAAAAGGTTTTCATTTCGGCGCTCAGGGTGCTGGTGCCCGTCGTCTGGGTGCCCGCAGCCGCAAAGCGCTGGATGTCAAAATGCTGTTTCCAGTTGCAGATCATGGGTTTCCTCCTTCCTGCCCGCCTTTCAGGCAGGCCTTAAAACTCGATTCGTTCTCCGTTCGCCGCGCGCCGGATCAGCGCCATGCGCTGCTCCTTTGTCGAATGTGCCACATCAAACCTTGCCCCGCTGGCGCCGCTGGCCGCCGCGCCGTTTTCCGCCGGGCGGCCCCTGTTGGCGCTCACGCCGGCGGCCACCTTGGCGGCCACCTTCTGCGCGGTGTACTGCATTGCGCCGCCCAAAATCTCGTCCTGGTGGCGCACCTCGTAAATGGTTTTCAGCGGCACCTGCGCGCGCAAAAGCCGCACAAAGTCCGGGTCCTGCATCTCGGCGTTCAGGTCAAACGCCGGGTACTGCGCCTTCACGCCGTCGGCCTCCTGCATCAGGCGCTGGTACGCCTGGTCCATCTGCCGGCGCTGGGCAAGCTCGGCCTGCTGGCGCTGGTAACGGGCGTTCTCCCGCTCCAGCTGCTGCACCCGCATGAACTGCTTCACGTCCATGCCTGCCTCGCCCGCGGCCTCCTCGTACAGCTTCTGGTCGTCGTTCAGCGCCGCCGCAATGCCGTCGTAATCGTCGGCCTTCAGGCTGTATCGCTGGGCCAGCACGTCCATGGCGGCCTGCATCTTGCCGTTGGCTTCCTCGGCGGCCTTTGCCTTGGCAAACCTCTGGTTGATGATCTTCTGCACCCGCGCGTCAAACTCGCCCTTGTATTCGCCCTTCACCAGGGCGTCAAACTCGGCTTTCAGGTCGCGCGGCGTTTCCCCGGCAGTGGCGTCCTGCCCCGTCTGGGCCGCGTTTGGCGCGCTCTGTGCGCCCGCACCGGCCCCTTCGCCCGGCTGCCCGGCGTCGGCAGCGCTTCCGGCGGCCGCAGCCGCCCCGCCCGCAGCGCCGCCCTCGGCAAAGCGCTGGATGTCAAACTGCTGTTTCCAGTTGCAAATCATGCAAAGCCCTCGTCTTTCCGATGTGTCATTGTATCCGGCCGGGCACACGGCCCGCGTCTGCCTTTATCCTACCGCGCCGCGCGCCCCTTCCGCGCCCCCACTTGCCCCAAAACTTTCCCGCTTTAACATCTCATTCAAACGCCGTTTCCTCCACCCGCAGGCACTCCGGCCACTGCTCCGCCAGCCCCTGCAGTATCTCCGCCGCGCGCGCCACGCTTTTTGTCCCGCGCTCCCCGCGCGCCGCAATGCGGGTGCTGCCCTCGCCCTGCGCAAACGCTTCCAGCTCCCCGTTCGCGTCCAGCAGCCCCGCCAGGGTGTACAAAACACTGCTCACCGCCGCGCACACAATGTCCTGCCCCGCCGGGGCATACCCCGCGTGCCCCTGTGCCGTCAGCTCCGCGCCGCCGGGGCCACAGCGCACCCTAACGCGGATCACTTGTTCGGGTCCGCCGCGTTCTGCGCGCGGCGGCGCGCCTGCACGGCCAGGCTGTCGCCCGCCAGGGTGCCGCCCACCGCGTCGGTCGTGGTCGTTTTCGCCTCGGCCTTGTTGGGGCTGTCCTGGTTGGCGGTCGCCTCTGTCCTGGCCGCCATGTTGCCCGTCAGGTTCGTGCTGCCGCCCGTCAGCCCGTCGATCACCGCCGCCATCTGCGCCATCTGCGCCTGCGCCGCCATCAGCTGGGTGTACAGCGTCTGGTTCTGGCTGATCTTCTCCACCACCTTGTCCTTGCCGTCAAAGTCCATCATGTCCAGCACCGCAAGGCTCTGGTCGGCCAGCTGCGGGTTAAACAGCCCCAGCCCGTACAGCTCCTTCGCCAGCTCGTTCTGGCTCAACCGGCTGTACGTGCTCTTTTTGGCGGGCACCACCGTAATGTCAAACACCGGCAGCCGGTCGCCCAGCGCCACGCCAAACTCCACGCCCTGCGGCTGCGGCATCAGGCCCCGGTTGTCAAATTCCACAAACCCTGCCTGCGCGCCGCTTTCCCCCGTGATCCTAAAGCACCGCGGCGCGGTGTAAAACTGCCGCATCAGGTCAATGCACAAATAGCACTCCTGCACAAAGGCACGGTAGGCGCTTTTCAGCATATCGCGGCTCAGCTTGCTGCCCGCTTCCTGCAGGGCCGCAATGGCGCTGGCCGCCGTCACGCCGCTGGTCGTCGCACCTTGGCTGTAATCCCGGTTCCCGCTGGTTTCCTTCAGCTCGCTGATCTTGTTGTTCAAAATCGTCGCGTAAATATCGTCCAGCGGGTGCACCACAATCTGCCGCAGGCTGTCCTCGCCCACGTCGCCGGCGCAGTGTACAAAGTCCTTGTCCAGGTCGGCAAATTCCGTTTCGTTCACGCTGCCGGTGTCGCGGGTAAAGTACCGCACCCGGCTGGCAATGTCGGCATTGCGCACAATGGCCTTGTCCAGCCGGTCAATGGCCGCCTGCGCGCTCTGCATCACGTCGATCATGCCAAACCCCGCCGGGCTGCCCGCCATGGGGAACAGCACGTCAAACACAAACGGGTACTTGCCGTGGTCGTAATAGCCCCGCTCGGCATACTGCGCGTCGTTCTCGCTGGCATACAAAACACACTCGCCCACATACTTGCAGTAATGCAGCACGCCCCGCCGCTTGTAATACCAGTCCACAACAAGGCTTTTGTCGCTCGTGTCAATGCTCTCATCATACTGGTATCGCTGCGCCGTCAGCCCCTGCCCCAGGTGGTTTTTGGCAAACGGCCACTGCTCCAAAATCACCTCGTTGTCCACCAGCTCCACATGGAACACGTTCCGGCTCGCCTGTATGTCGGTAATGCCGGGCTCCCAGTACAGGTTCAGCAGGTCCACCAGCCGCAGGTCAATGTCGCCCAGGCCCCCGTCCTTGGCCCCGTTCCAAAACACACCCTTCACCGCCGTGCCGTGCTTCAGCTTGTACCACCAGGCGTCGCTGTACACCTGCTCGTAATCGTTCTGGTCCAGCGCCACCGGCAATATGCTCGAAAGCTCCTTGGCCGTGTCGGCATCATCCCGCGCGCGGGGCAGCACGTTGGGCTCCGGGTAGTTGTCCATCGCGTCGGCGTGCTTGTTCGCCAGGCTGTTGAACATCCACCCGCTGTCCGCAAAGTTGCCGTCCTCCGTGTCGCGGTGCAGGCGGTACCAGTGCTCGTTCTCCACAATGCGCCGGTCCAGCGCCGCCTTGCCGCTCTTGTACTTCAGCAGCACCTGCGTCGCCTCGCTCAGCTGTTTGGGGCCAATGGGCTGCGCCGCCTGTTCCTCCCGCGGGGCCTGCCTGCCCTGCACATCCTGCGCGGCGGGCACCTGCCCGCTGCGCCCCGCAAAGGGGTTCCCGGTTCCCGGCTGTCCAGCAGCCATGCCGTTCGTTGGGTTCATCGCCATGCTTTGCTCCTCTCGTACTTCTCACGCCGCAAATCCCGCTCCATGTTCAGCGGGTCGTCGCCAACGGGCGGCAGCGGCTCGTCCTGCCGCGGGCTGATGGGGTTTTCCATCAGCACATACCGGCATTCGTCGTAAATGTGGTCCTCCATTGCGGTGTCAATGTCCTCCGGGTGCTTTGCGTCATACAGCAGCGCCGGTATCGTCCGCCGGAACTCCCGGCACCCCTTGAACACCTGCATCATGCAGTCGCCGTCGGCGTCAAATTTCAGCCGGTAATGCCACTGCATCTTGCCCGCCAGCCGGCTGTTGTCGCCGCCCGTCCAGGTCACAAAATTGGGCGCGTCGGCCATCATGTCGGCCACGCTGCGCCCCCGGCTCGTGTCAAAAATGCTGGGGTCAGCCACGCCCAGGATTTTGCGCCCCGCCAGGTTGGGGTCGGTGCGCTCAATTTCCCGTATCCCCGCGGCAATCGCCTGCGGATCCAGCTTCACACCCTCGTTGGCCACCGCCGTGCAGCCGTACCATTCGCGGATGCGGTAAATCTTCCCGTCCCCGTCCGCCGCGTACCACCCCACGCTGAACGGCTTTGCGTAGCCAAAGTCAAACCCGCGCCATATCTTCCACCATTCCGGCACCCGGAACTCGTCAATCACGTGCGTCCACTTCCCGTCGGCGTAATGCTCCGGGTCGTCCCGCCATTCGGTGAACACCTGCCCCTCAAACACATCCCAGCTGCCGTCCAGCCAGGCTTTGCGCATCCCGTCCGGCAGTGTCTGCAAATTGCGCAGGTATCCGGGGTCCTTTTCCATCAGCACGGCGTTGTCGTACACCTTCGCCTGGATAAACGCATACTCCGCCGGGTCCTCGTCCTTCGTAAACTGCCGGTCCACAAACAGCCGTTTCACCCAGGCGTGCCCCTGCCCACCGGGGTTGCAGGTCAAATACATCCGCTTGGGGTAGTCGTTCGTGCCGCGCAAACTTGCCCGGATAATGCCAAACTGGTACTCGCTCAGCTGGGTGGCTTCCTCCAGAAAAATCACATCGTACTCTACGCCCTGGTATTGCAGCAGGTCGCGGTCGCTGTCACAGTACCCAAACACAATCCGGCTGCCGTTGTAAAACCGCACCTCGTTGTTCTGCCCGTTGTACCGCATCGCTCCGGCGCGGTACAGCGGCGCAAACTGCTCCTGCATGGGCAAAACAATGTTTTCGCGCAGCTGCGCAAACGTCTTGCGCACCATCAGCACCCGCAGCCCCGCGTACCGCAGGCACATTCCCACGGCCTTGGTGCGCGCCACCCAGCTTTTTCCGCCGCCGCGCGCCCCGCCGTAGGCAATGTACTTTTCCCTCCGCCGCATAAACTCCATCTGCTTTGCGCTGATGGTATCCCACATGGCAAACGTCATTCAAACGCCCCTTTGTCCTCCGGCAGCACCACCACAATGCCGCTGTCCTCGGCTCCGTCGCCCAGCATTTTACTCACCCGCTCGGTCACGCTCACCAGCCCGCGCATATAGCTGGCCGCCGCAAAATCGCTCATGGGCCGGTTGCGCTCCATCAGCGCCTGCATCCGCTCCCGCTCGCCCGGTTCCTCCGGCCGCACGGTGCGCACCGGCCCCAGCGCCTCGCATTCGGCGTCGTCCGGCCCCTCATAGGGGATCACCCCGTCCAGCTCGTTCAGCCGCCGCAGCGCCCACTCGTAAATCTCGGCGTCCCGGTCGTTGCGCTCCAGCCGCCTGCGCACATAGTCCACGCTGTTGTTGGCCGCCGCGCTCGCCTTGCGGTTCAGCTCTCGCAGCTCCTGCTCCCTGGCCGCCTCAAACAGGCTTTTTTGTTCCCCCGGCGTCTTGCGCCGCGCCTGGCGCTCCCAGGTGCGCAGCGTGCTTTCCGGCACGCCGTGCCGCCGCGCCACCACGCTCAGGTTGTTGTCCGTCAGCAGGTCGCACATGCAGGCGGTTTTCACCGCTTCCGGCCATTTGCTGCCCCGCCGGGTCCCTTTCACCGTGTTGTCCCGGTATCGCACGCCGCCGCCCTCCTGTCGTTCCCTTTTGTCCAATGTACCAGCCGCCGCGCCCCTTCCGCGCCCCCACTTGCCCCAAAAACTCAAAAAGGGCAGGGTCGCCCCTGCCCTCGCGCGCACGCGCGCGGAAATATTTTTAATTCTCACCGGCGAACTTCCGCGAACCCTCCGCCCTGTTCACCCTCCAGCATTCTGCGCACAGCACAGCAGCACTGCCGCTTAAAGCAGTGCTCCTGCATGTATCTGCGCTTTTCCTGCTCGCTGTCAAACTCCACGGCACAGCAGGCCGCCTGCTCCGTCACCGGCACACAGCTGATCTTTAACCGGCTGTCCCGCAGGTAATACGGGCACACCGCCCGCGTCTGGCCATAGGGCCGGTATCGCGGCACCCGCCATCACCTCCCAAACAACTGCACGTACTTTCCGTAGCTCAGGGGCGGCAGTCCCTTCTTTCCCCGCCGGGCGTTCTCCTTGTCCAGGTCGGCCAGCAGCGCCCCCAGCTTGCCGCCGGGGCCTTTGCCCTTCGGCCTGCGGCGCGGCGGGGCTTTCTCAGCGCCTGCGGCTCCGGCCGGCGGCTTTTTGGCCGTATCGACAAAATATGGCCCGCGTGCCCCCTTTGTGTGCCGTTCCGGGCGGCAGGCGGGGCAGGTCTTGGGCCAGCGACCGCCGCGCGGCAGGGCAAAGGGCCTGCCGCATTTGGCGCATACTGCCGTGCGGGCTGCCTTTTGGGCGCACGCCGGGCACAGCCCATTGCTGCCCGGCAGCGCGGGGTACGGTGCCCCGCATTGGATGCACGCCAGCTCAACAACGGCCGGCGTGGTTTTTTGGTTGCTCATCGGTTTTTCCTCCCGCTCAGGCCGTGGCGGCGCACGTCACGGCGTATTTTGTCCCCGCGTGCGGCGCCGGCGTCGTTCACGGCGGCCGCCCGCCGGGCGGCTGCGTTCCGCTCGTCAAGCTCGGCGCGGAAAGCGCGGTATGCCGCGCACTGCGCGTGGCAGCCCGCCTGCCGGTCGGGGCAATGGTAACAGGGCACGGTCATGGGGTGTTCCTCTCTCTCCAAAATTCCAGCCGGACATAATACCCGCGCTGGTACTCGTTGTATTCCACGCGGACGGAGCGGCATTGCCAGCCGGGGTGGGCCTTCTCCCAAAAGGCGGGGCGGTAGGCCTCGCCGGTGCGCACGGCGCGCTCGATGGCGCGGCGGGTGTATTTGCTGTCGTTCACGGTAACAACGGGCTTCTTCAGCCCGATGCTTTGCCGCCACTTGCGGCGGCAGTGCTTGGTTTTGATGCAGTAGTCGGCCCAGGCTTCCAGGCTGCCCTGCTCCGGCTGGGCAAGGCTCAGATGCACCCGGCCCAGTGGGCGGCGGTGCTTGCCGCGCCCCGTACACCACAGCTCGGTGATGGCGCGGGCGTCCAGCGCGCAGCGCAGAAAGGCGTGGTGGTGGTAGCGCTTGGCTTCCCCCGCGGCTTCGGCTTCCTCGGTGCCGCCCTCTGTCACCCAGATATAGGCGGGCGCGGGCAGGCCGGCCCGCTTGCAGGCGGCGCGCAGCCGGTCGATGAATTTTTCCATCCGGCGGCAGGCTTCCTCAAAGCTGGCGGGCAGATACTCCGGCGCGTAGGTCAGGGTCAGCAGCCAGTCCCCCGCGCCAAAGTTGGCGTTCACCAGCTGCACCAGGTAGCGGCGGCTGTGCTTGCCGTTGAGCCTTTGCTGCACAAGGCTGGACGCGTGCCGCCGTTTGCCGCGCGCGCCCCGGTGGATGCCCTCGATGGGGATGGGCATAATGTCCACCTGCTTGTATCCTTTTCCGCTGCGCCAGCTGACCTGGCGCATAAAACAGCGCATAGGGTTCCGCCTTTCCTGGGTTGCAACTGGTTTGCGACTGACTTACGACTGGTTTCAACAAACTTCCCGCCGGATGTTAATACGGTATACAAGCCGGAAAAACAGCCCGCCGGGGGCTGTTTTGCGTTGGCGTCCGGTCTGTATTTTCAAGGTTGCGGCGGGTCAGTCCTCGCCGCCGTGGGTGTGCTCCATGGGGATGGGGCGGTAGATTTCCGGCTCCTCGTCCGCGTCCTCGTACCGCCGTTCGGTTTTGGCCTCCTCAAAGCCGGCCAAAAAGCCTATGGCCGCGCCGATCAAAAAAGCGACCATCATTTTTCCCCTTCCGGCGGCGCGGCTGTGTCTGTGCCGTTCTCTTTCCACAGGTGCAGGCCGTGTCCGTGCAGCTTAAAGCGCGGGTTTCGCTGCACCACGCGTTCCCCCTCGCCCCAAAAAATCTCTTGTACCATGCGCATTTCGCCCTGTGTCGGGTCACGGTTCTGCGCAGCAACGCTGACGTGCTCCGTGTCGTCATCCCACCTTGCCACAACCGATACCTCGCGTGGCCCGGCCTGCGGCTGCAAAAGATACCCCATCAGGCCGCTTTTCCAGGCCTGCACGATCTTCAGCCGGGGGTTTTGCAAAATTTGCTCTTTCGGCCTCATTTTCTTGCCTTCTTTCGCTTTTTGACTGGTTTGCTTCGGCCCGCGCCCTTCATGCGGGGCTTAGGTCCTCAAAAGAGACCCAGGCATTGCCAGTGCCGGGGTCTGCCGCCTTTGCTGGGCGGTCGGACAGGTGCCGCGGGAGGATTTGCGGCGCTGGTGCAGCAGGCGGGACTTGAACCCGCGCCCCGCCGGGCAGAAGTATAGAACCCGGCAGTCTGGAGGTTATGAGCCTCCTGCCCTTCCGCTGGGCGACTGCTGCAAATTTTCCGGGCACCGCAGAGTGCCCGCAGGTTGTCCCGCTACGCCTTGCGGCGTTTCGGCCCGGAACCGCCGGGCCTCATCAGGCGGGTGGATGGGTTTTGTCCCACGCGGCCTTTGCCGCGTCCAGCCTGGCGCGTATCTCGGCAAGCGTGGTTTGCTGGGCGGGCGGCGTTATGGCGGCCTGGGCGGCCTGCCGTTCCGCCAGCTGCCTGCTGGTCAGCACCGGCACAAAATCGTCGCGGCCTTTGGGCACATAGTCCGGGCAGCCCGCCACCGGGCAGGGCAGGTGCAGGTGCTCGGCGCGGCAGCAGCAGCTGCCCGCGCAGGCGGCGCACTGGCAATAGGGCGCTTCGGCGTCACGGCAGCCCGTCATTGGTGGTCAGCTCCTTTGCGTACTCTTTCTCCAGCGCGGCCACGGCGCGGTCGTTCAATAGGGACAGCTCAAACATGATCCGGTCTAAATCGCCCACGGCGTAGGTGCCCGCGTCAATGCTGCGCTTCCACTGGGTGTACAGGGTCAGGATCGCCGGGTGGGCGACGTTGGTCATGTACGGGTTGGTCTGCGGCCTGCCGTGCCGGTCCATCCGCGCGGCGGCCTGCGCCTGCATCCGCGCAAGGATGGCGGCGGCCAGCCGCTCCAGGCGCTCGCGGCGGGTCATTGGCGGGTGTACCGGTCGGTCAGCGCGCACTCCACCACGCACGCGGCCCCCGCCAGCACGGCGCCCGCCAGCGTCAGCGGCCAGTCCCACGGCGTCAGGCACAGGGCGGCCGGCAGGCCGCTGCCCACCACAAGCCCCACGCCCACCGCGCCGATCGTGCCGTTCACGGCCAGCGCCAGCCGCCGGGCCTTGGCCCACCGGGCCGCCGCCGCGCGCAGGGCGGCGTTTTCCTGCGCCAGCGCGCGGCACCGCAGGGCGTTATCGCTGGGCAGGCGGATCGTCTGCGTCTTCATTTTCCATTTCCTCCTTCGGTTCCGGTACGTCGTACACCATGCCGTCCAGCATGATCTTGCCAAAGTTGTAATACCCGCCGGGCGCGGGTGCGTCGGAAAGGACGGTTTCCGCCATAAGGCCCAGCGTGCGCAGGGCTGTCAGCGCGCCCAGCAGCTTGTAATACTGGCTGCTGCCGTAAAGGTCGCTGGCCATCAGCTCGTTGTCCCTGGCCGCCCAGCGGCACAGCAGCGCCGCGCAGGTGTTGCGTTCCTTGTCTGTCAGCTTCATAACTGCTCATCCGGTGTCGGGACGGGTTCCCAGTTGTCCAGGTTGGCCCACATGACATCGGCGATCTGGTCCAGCACCCCCGGCCAGCAGCCGGGCTTTACGCCTTTCTTGATGCTTTCCACCAGCGCCGCCGTTGCCATTTTTACAAGGTCCATGCTTCTGCCTTTCAATTCGATTTCTACTTCCTCCCCGCGCAGGATCACGCACACGCGGGCATCCGGCTCCGGCCCGGCGCTCACGCACCGGCTGTTTTCGTTGTCAAATTCCATGGTCGTTCCTCCTCATGTTTCGGGCGGGCGGTACGGCAGCGGCTTAATGCTTTCGCGGTGCAGCTTGGCATCCAGCCAGGCGTAAGCGTCCGCCCTGAAAATAATAAAGTTCCGTTTTCGTTTGCCGTCGGCGCTGCCGTCCAGCCCCACCGCAAAGGGGAACTTCCCCTCTGTGATGTACCGCCCCATCGTGTCCGGCGCGGCCGGGATGCAGTTTGCCTTAAAAAATTCGCACAGGTCTGTGATGGTCATGGTGGGGTTCAGCTCCATCTCCCTGTCCGTCCAGTCCATGGGGTTCTCCTTTCTGCGGGCGCGGCCCGCCGGGGTGTTCCTTCTGCTCTGCCTGTGCTATACTGGCGGCAGAAAGGATGTGGTTTTATGTTATATGACATCGTAAAAGACCTGATCGTCAGCGCCATAACTTCTACTCTTATCTTTTTCTTCAACGGAGTGATAAGCAAATCCTCTGCCAGGCCAAACATTTCTCAGCATCCGTCTAGCCGGAAATGGGTTCACCGCCAGTTCTGCGTTTGCAGCCTGCTGTTCCCGGTTTTCCTTGTTGCCTTTGTTCGGATACCCTGCTCACTGCATCCCGTTTGGCTCGCTCTCGTGAAAGTCCTGTGCCTCATTCTGGCCTTTTTCTGCTTTATCCTCTTTTGGGGCGCCTTTGACGCTGCCTTTGCCTTTTACCCCAAAGACGATATCGCCCAGGTGCCATCCCACAACACCGCCGATCACGGCGGCAATGATGGTTGATACGTCCACCCCCTCGCCTCCTTTCTGCGGGCGCGGCCCGCCGGGGTGTTCGTTCTGCTCTGCCTGTGCTATACTGGCGGCAGAAAGGATGTGGTCGTATGCAATGTTCAGCACAACCGTTTTTCCACAAATTCGTTGTTTCCTGCCCTGTCTATCACCAGGACATCTCCATGGTTGCCGAATATGCTTTTCTTCCCACGGGTCAAAAGGTATACCGGCCTTTTGTCGATACTCCCTGCGATCAGTCAAACGGAAGTTTCCAGTGCCGGGCCTGTTTTCACCGTATCGTCCAGACCGCCATCGACGCGTCTGTTTCCAAAATCGAGTTCCCCGCTCGCCTGTAAAACCTTCAAAACCATATCGATCCCGGCAGCGCATTCCGTTCCCCAGCTTTCGCCAAACACACCGGTCATGTACTTCTCCAGCGCTTCCAGTCCCTGCCGCTCGCCGCCTCCATACTGCTTTACGGCATCTCGCAGCGCTTCCAGCAGCAGATATGCCACTGCCAATGTCATGTTTATCACCTCCGGGTGGGTGTGGGGCGGCGGGGCCGCCGGGGGATGGCGGGGCGGTGGGGGTGGGTGCAGGGAAATTAGGATTGCGCCCCATCATCGACCGCACCCTGTTGAAGCAAATAGTCTATAGAGCAGTTGAAAAGGCTGGACATGGCTTCCAGCTGCGATTGCGGAATATGCCCGTGCGCCATCCAGTTGTAAACGGTTTTGCGGGTAACGCCGAGGTGCCGCGCCATTTCTTCAACGGTCATCCCCCGGCGACTGCGTTCTGCATTGATATTGGGATAAGGCATTTTGACCACCTCCTTTGCGTTACTCGTTTTGAGTAACTACGCCATTATAATATACCCGAAATGAGTATTTGTAAAGTAGAAGAATACCCAAATTGAGAAGTACACTTTTGTGTGCTTTACCCAATTTGGGTATTTTTCTTGACGGATTACTCAAAATGTGTAATATATTAAAGTGAATACGAGGTGAATAGTATGAATCGCATTTATGAATTGCGCACCCAGATGGGAATCACCATGAAAGAGGCAGCCGCGCGTCTTGGTATGCCTTATACAACCTACGTCAACTACGAAAAGGGAACGCGCGAACCAAACTCCGAAACATTGATTTTGCTTGCCCGCTTTTTCGGCACGACCATAGATAATCTTCTCGGCAAAACCGACGCCCCCATCCCTCCCGGCTTCCAGCCCATGCCGGAAATGTCCGCCGTGCCCCTGGTCGGCTCCATTGCCTGCGGTACCCCCATCCTGGCCGAGCAGAACATCGAGGCCCGCATCGGCGTACCGGCCCTCTGGCAGGCCGATTTCGCCCTGACCTGCCACGGCAACAGCATGGCAGCCATGATTCAGGACGGCGACATCGTCTGCATCCGTAAACAGCCGGAAGTCGAGAACGGCGAGATCGCTGCCGTCCGCATCGGCGAGGAGGCCACCCTCAAGCGCTTCTACCGCCAGGGCGACACCGTCATGCTCCAGGCCGAGAACCCCGCCTTCTCCCCGCTGGTCTACACCCGCGACCAGCTCAACGAGATCACCATCGAGGGCCGCGTAGTCGGCATCTGCCGCGGGATATGAAAGGAAGCAAGGTATGCAGATTTATACGATTATCGGCGGTGTGAACGGCGCAGGAAAATCCAGTCTGACCGGCTCGCTGCGGGCCGAGCGCACTGACCTTGGCATCGTCGTTGACCCGGATCAGCTGACAGCCCAGTGCGGCGGCGATGAGTACGAGGGCGGCAAACTGGCCGTGCAGCGCATCGAGACCGCCCTTGCTGATGGCGTGAATTTTACCCAGGAAACGACCCTCTCCGGCGGCTACCCCAAGCGGCTGTGCCGCCGTGCCAAGCAGGCCGGTTACTTTGTACGCCTGTATTATGTGGGCCTGGACACTGCCGAGGAAAGCCTGCGCCGCATCAAAAACCGCGTCGAGCGCGGCGGCCATGACATCCCGGCCAAGGATGTACAGGCACGGTTTGCACACCGCTTTGCCGATGTGGCGAAGATCCTGCCCTATTGCGATGAGGCTAAATTTTTTGATAACGACAACGGCTTTGCGCTGGTAGCCGAATACCGTAACGGTCAACTGCTACAGGTAGGCAACAAATGCCCCGCCTGGCTGCACCAGATGATGCAGGAGATACAGTAACCCCTGCACTATTGGACAGCGTGCAGGGGTGTGGACTTTAATTCGTAAAATCCGCTTCGGCGGTAAAAAAACGGCCAGATCGCCGCCGTCCGCATTGACAACGAGGCTACCCTAAAGCGCGTCTACCTCCACCCCGATTATGTCGAGCTTCGCCCGGAAAACCCCGCCTATGATTCCATCATCCGCCGCAAAGAGGAAATGAACGACGTGTATATCGAGGGCCTGGCCGTGGGGCTGTGCAGGGGGATACAGGAATAACCGCCCGCCGGGGCAACAAAGAAAGGATTAGGCAATGTCTGATATTGAAAAATACTCCGACGCCACTTTTGAATCCATCAAGCACACCAATGCAGACGGTCAGGAATATTGGCTGGCCCGTGAGCTGCAAGCGGTATTGGAATATACCCAGTGGCGGCGTTTTTCTGAAGTGATAGAACGTGCAAAAGAATCTTGCAAGAACAGCGGATATTCCGTCGAAGACCATTTTGCCAATGTCGGCAAAATGGTTGCAATCGGCAGCGGCGCAGAGCGAAAGGTTGACGATCTCATGCTGTCCCGCTATGCCTGCTATCTCATCGTTCAGAACGGCGACCCGCGCAAAGAGGTGATTGCCGTCGGCCAGACCTATTTTGCCGTTAAGACACGACAGCAGGAGCTGATCGAAAACTACGACATCCTCAGCGAAGAACAAAAACGCCTTGCGATCCGCGCCGAGATGGTCGAGCATAACAAGTCATTGGCCGAAGCCGCCAAACAGGCCGGGGTCGAAACGCCGCAGGAGTACGCCGTGTTCCAAAACAAAGGGTATCAGGGCTTATATGGCGGCCTGGGAATGCGCGACATTCACGCCCGCAAGGGGCTGAAACCGAACGAGAAAATTCTTGACCACATGGGCAGCACTGAGCTGGCCGCCAATCTGTTCCGTGCCACCCAGACCGATGAAAAACTGCGGCGGGAAAACATCCAGGGGAAGGACGCCGCCAACGAAACGCACTATCAGGTTGGCCGCAAGGTGCGCCAGACCATTGCAGAGCTGGGCGGCACCATGCCGGAGGATTTGCCCGCGCCGGAAAAGAGCATCAAGCAGATCCAGCGGGAACAGAAGAAGCTGGCCAAAGGGAAAGACGGGCAAAGATAGGCAACTGCCGAGAAATCCTCGGTGGCTGCTTCCATCAACAAAAGTAAAAATCCGCGCGGTGCGGCCCGCGCGGCAAAGGAAAGGTGGCCTGCGTATGAACTGCCCCCGCTGCCGGCGCAGCGTCCCGCCGGACGCGCGCCTGTGCTGCTACTGCGGCAAGCGCCTGGCGGACTGCGAAGCCCCGCAGCGCCGCCGCCACCGCCGCCCGCGCGGCACCGGCACCGTCTGGAAGGACCCACGCAACAAAAACCGCCCCTACGTTGCCGTTGCCGCCGACGGCACCCGCATCGGCTCGTTCGCCACAGCGGGCGACGCGGTGCAAATGCTGGACCGCGTCAACGCCAGCCAGGCCGCGCCGGAGCGCCTGTGCTACACCCTCAGCGACGTGTACGACCGCTGGAGCGTGCTGCACTACCCCAAAATCAGCAAGTCGGCGCAGCAGTCATACCGGAACGCATACAACAAGGCGGAACCGCTGCACCGCCGCCGCATCGCCGAGCTGAAGACCGAGGATTACCAGACCATCATCCAGCAGATCGCCGACGCGGGCGGCAGCCGCAGCCTGTGCGAAAAGCAGCGCCAGCTGTTCAGCCAGCTGTGCCAGTACGCCATCCATCAGGACATCATCCACACCAACTACGCGCAGGCGCTGTCGCTGCCGTCCCCCGGCGCTCCCAAAACGCGGGTGCTTTCCGCCGCCGAGGTCAGCGCCATCTGGGGCATGGCCAATGACAGCCGCCTGGGCGAAACCGCCAAAATCGCGCTGACGCTGGTCTACACGGGGATGCGCCTGAACGAGCTGCTTACCGTCCGCCGGGACGATGTCCACCTGGCGGAAGGCTACCTCATCGGCGGCGAAAAGACCGAAGCGGGCCGCCGCCGCGTGATCCCCATCCACCCCGATGTCCGCTCCTTTGTCACCGACTGGCTTGCCGCCGGCGCCGGCAGCTCGCCTTACCTTCTCGCATCCAAATACGGCCTGCCGCGGGACCACAACAACGTGCGCAAGTCCTTCGGCAGCCTGATGCAAAAGCTGGGCATTCAGGGCGTCACACCGCACACCTGCCGCCACACCGCCGCCACCAAAATGGCGGCCAGCGGCCTGCCGCCGGAGGTGGTCAAGCAGATTCTCGGCCACGCCGACATCGCCACCACCCTGAACATTTACACCCACCCCGACACTGCCCTTTTGGTCGCCAATCTGGAGAAAATCCAGTGGCGATAAATTTCCCGTAAACCTGTAATAAACCTGTATTTTCCCCGTTTTTGGCGTTATAGCGTATAGGTCGCTCCCCTTCCCAAGCAGTAGGTGGCGAGTTCGAGACTCGTATCCCGCTCCAAAAAAGCGCAGAACCAAAAGTGGTTCTGCGCTTTTTCTTTTTATTCAACAGCCTTTGGATTTTTTGTTGAAAAACCGCGCTGTATTGTCAGTCTATGATCAACAGTGCATTTTCCAGATTCTGGATGGCGCTTTGCTGGCTTTGGGTATAGGTCCCCGCCCGCAAAATATCCAGCAGGGTGCGCACCGCTGCAACCGTAAGCACCGGGGCTTTGGCCGCAATGCGGGTGGTGTATTGGGCCACCGCGTAGGATTCCGGCTGGATTTCCAGGTTTGCTGCCACGCGGAAATAGGCAGTGTTTTCCGGCATTGTCACCGCAAAGTCGGTCAGTACCTCACCGGCGGCATTGTTGGGGGCCTGGCGGCAGGCCAGCACGCTGTTGTCTGCCGCATAGATCACATACAGCGCGTTGTTCCAGTTGGCCGAACAGCTCAGGCGGTAGGTATCCCCTGCCGCAGCGGCAACTTTTTCGCTGATGCGCCGATTCTCGTTTGCATAGTTGACGGTCGAGCCGGAAATTTTGAGCACATAGTTGGCGTGCCAGGCAACCGTCATGCTTTTTACCTGCTGCACCAGGTTTGCCGCGCTGACCAGCCTGACGGCGGGCAGCGCCTGATACAAATTGCCCGCCACGATCAAAGTGGCTGCCCCCTGCGGCACGGCCACTGCCTGCCGGGTCAGGGTATTGCCGCCCGCAGCATAATCGGCATCGGCCGCTTTTACGGCAAGGCAGGTACCCGCCGCATCAAAGAAAGAATAGAGCGCAAAACCCGTATACGCCCAGGCCGTTACCAACACCTGGGCCGCGCTTGTCACATCCACCGGCTGGGTGACCCGGAACCCGGTATCTGATGTTTTGATTGCCTTGCCGGTGGCGGTGGAGATCACATATCCACTTTGCAGGGCTGCCTCCACATTGGTGATGCCATCTGCCGGGCGTAAGTTCTCCAGCGCGTTGGTCCAGGCGCGGCCATCCGCATCCACCACAAAAAACGGTTCCGCTGCATCCGCGCCCGGCTTTTGGTAGTCGCCCGCTTCCACCACGTTGCCGGTGGCATCCAGTGCATCGTACAGATCCATCAGCTCCGCACCGCTGGCCCGGATATAACCCACCAGCTCTTTGAGCTGTGCTGCATCAAAGGTCGTGTACCATGCGTGGGTCATCAAAATCAGCCAGCCGCCATCCTGCACGGCTTTGTCTACCCACGCTTTTACATCCTCCAGCGTGTAGCTTTTGTTCTTTGGGAACACTTCCACGCGCTTCATGCGGCAGCTTTCATACGGGATCTGGTTGATGCCTTTTTCCACCGTAAGGCCCAGGTCAAAATGCTTTTTTACGGTGTTCAGGCAGTCCGCCTTATAGCGCCCGTTCACATAGGCATAGCTGCGCACCCCGCGGATGCCCCAGCGGCGCATCTCTGCTTCAAACTGCTGCAGGGTGGCTTCCAGCGTTTCGGGGGTATCCTGCTCCATATCGGTTTCGGTCATCGTATGGCACGCCACCGTCACGCCGCTGCGCGCCATTTCCTGCAGCTGTTCCACCGTCATGCGGCCGGTTTTGCCCATAAGCCCCGCCGGGCAAGCCACGGTATAAGGCATACCAAGCTCCTGCACCAGCGGGAACAGCACGGTGTACGCCTCGCTGCGGCAGTCGTCATCCACAAACGATACAATGGCTTTCTTTTTGCTGCGGCCCGCGTTGGTCAGCATGTGGGGTGTGGTTTCGATTTGGGTGGTGGTGCCGTCGGCCCAGTACAGGTCCATATCCTGCGCGGACGCCTTGGCCAGCACCTGCCCGGTACTGCCGCCCGCGGGGATCAGCTTATCGGCATACTGTTTCCACACACTTTCCGCCTGGTCGGTCTGCTGGCCGGGCACCGGGGCGTGGTTCAGCACCAGGTATGGGATGTTGCAGCTGATGCACTGCACGCCATCCCGCACGCCGCGCACCGTAACGCTGCCGCTGTTGGTTGCCTGCGCTGTGGCGGCGGGCGGCACCGCTACGGTGTCCCCTGCATCCGCCAGCACCGTTGTCCCCTCCGCCTGGGGGTCCGGGGTAAACGTGACATCCAGCGCAAGGCCATCCCACCCGGTGCCGCGCCGGAAATGCAGAGCCTCCATGCCATAGCTGGCTTTGGTGCCAAGGCACAGCATACGCATAGGGCTGCCAAGAATTTTAGGGTAATATCCTTCCAGTTCAATTTCGTGGGTCATTCCATTCCTCCTTATGATCCATTTGAAACCTGATAAGTTACTTGTGTTTCAAATGAAAGCGGCCCTGCTGCCGCCGCTTTGCTGTTTTCTCTGTCTTTGCCTGTTTTGCAGCCGAAAGAGAACATTCCTTCTTGAAACTTATCAGGTTACTCACAGGATAGCATCCTTGCTGTAACTTGTCAAGTTATTTTTATCATCTTGTAAACCCGCAGGTTTTTTGCTATACTTTTTGGGAGGTGATCCGCATGACCATTGGGGAACGCATCCGCGAAGCACGCACCGCCAAAGGGCTGACACAGGAGCAGCTGGCCGAACAGGTGCATGTGACCAAACAAGCGGTTTATAAATACGAGACCGGCATTGTAAACAATATTCCGCTGGATAAGCTGGAAAGCATTGCCGCCTGCCTTGGCGTGGCGCCCGGCTACCTGGCCGGGTGGCAGGGCTCCCCTGCCGGGGCGGAACTGGACGCTTTGATTCAGGACGAACCCATTGCCGCCTACCAGAACCTGAAAGACCAACTGACCCAGGCCGATAAGGAAGATATTGCCCGCCTGATCCAACTACGCGCGGAACTGAACCGCAGCAAAACCTGAAAGTGAGGAGATTTTATGCTGGACTGCCTGCCCATCTACCATTGGTTCCACTGCGGCAACCCGTACTCCGGCGCACAGGGCGGCATGCGCTATCTGGTAGCCCCCGCCAAAAAAGCTGACCCCGCCGATGAAAGCGGCAAGCGGAAGATCGAATATCTGACCGCCACCATCTGGCCCGGCCCATGGAGCTTGGAACACACCGCCGATGAAAAGCAGGAGATGGCAGAGTTCCCCGGCAATCAGGAGGGGCTCGATGCCGCCGTTGCCTGGCTGCACGAACGGTACGAAGCCGAACCGGATAAATGGGCCAATATTCCCTCCATTCTGGACTGTGAACCGGATAAATAAGCAAATAAACAAACAGCGCCCGACAGGTACGCTTAAACCGTCGGGCGCTATTTTTCTATCAGGAATGAAATAATAAATAATAATGAATAAAGGCAACACCGCACAATTCCCGCCTTGCGGCTTAAGCACCGCTCCGGCAGCTGCGGCACGGCATCTGCGTTGCCAAAATGCTCGATAAGACATCCAGTATTATCTGCGCTTTTGGCTTAGCATCTGCCGCACCTCGCTCGCCGTATCGGCACTTAGAATTGTGCGGTGTTGCCTAAAGAATAATGTCGGTGCACCGCCGTGGGCACCACACGACTATTCCTCTTTTTTATGCGAAGCCAATTAAAGTTTTTCGCCAGGCCTTTTTTCAAAAAGGCCGCGCTGGTTACTGGACATCCTTATAAATATCGGCCAGGTTCAGCAGAATCTCGGTTGCCTTATCCATAGACTCTACCGTGATGCCTTCGCACGGGCCATGGTAGTTAAAGCCGCCGGTGCCAAGGTTCGGGCAGGGCAGGCCCATGTAAGACAGGGTCGCGCCGTCCGTGCCGCCGCGAATGGGCGTTTCCAGCGGCTCCAGGCCAGCCTTGCGGATGGCGGCGCGGGCATTTTCCACCAGATGGAAATGCGGCTTGATCTTTTCCAGCATGCTGAAATAGCTGTCCTTCAGCTCCAGCTCCACGGTGCCTTCGCCATACTTTTCGTTCAGCAGCTTGGCAATGTGGCGCATGGTCTCCTTGCGGGCGGCAAAGCTTTCGGCACTGTGGTCACGCACAATGTAGCCCAGCTTGGCGCCGGTCACATCGCCTTCCATGCTGCACAGGTGGTAGAAACCCTCGCGGTTCTCAGTGTATTCGGGGCGGTCGTAATACGGCAGGGCGTTGTGGAACTCAATGGCAATGTTCTGCGCATTCTTCATGGCGTTCTTTGCGCTGCCCGGATGGACCGAGAAGCCGTGTACCGTGACAAAAGCAGCGGCAGCGTTAAAGTTTTCATAGCTGATTTCGCCCGCTTCGTCGCCGTCCACCGTGTAGGCATAGGCTGCGCCAAAATGCTCCACATCAAAGAGGTCAGCACCCTGGCCAACCTCCTCATCGGGGGTAAAGCCCACGCAGATCTTGCCGTGGGGGCGGTTTTCTTTCTGCAGGATCTCCAGCATGGTCATAATCTCGGCCACACCGGCTTTGTCGTCCGCACCCAGCAGGGTGGTGCCATCGGTGGTGATTAGGGTTTGGCCCTTGAGCTTTGCCAGGAATGGGAACTGCCTGGTGCTGAGAACTGCGCCGGTACCGGGCAGGACAACATCGCCGCCGTCATAATTTTCATGGATCTGGGGCTTCACATTCTCGCCCGGTGCATCGGGGGAAGTATCCATATGGGCAATAAATCCAAGGCCCTTGGCAGCTTCGTGGCCGGGGGTGGCGGGCAGCGTGGCGTAAACATAGCAGTGCTCATCCACATGGGCATCCGCAAGGCCAAGGTCCTGCAGCTCCTTGACCAGCATGCGGGCCAGGTTAAACTGGCGGGCGGTGGTGGGGTGGGTATCGCTTACGGGGTCCGAGGTGGTATACACCTTAACGTAATTCAGCAAACGTTCATAAGCGCGCATAAAATCTGATTCTCCTTTATTGTATAATGGTTGCACTGGGGGTATTGTACCACAAAAAACAGCATTTTCCAAGGTCAGGCCCTTTTCAATCTGTAACTTTTATGTTAGAATTGGTTGTATATAGGGGAAGTGTTGGCTTTATGGGCATTGGAAGATGCCCGACGCTGCTGCGCCTACCACCAAAAGTTCGTCCCCTGACAGGAGGAAACCATGGCAAATACCATTTTCAAAGATAAAACCTTGTTGATCACCGGCGGCACCGGCAGCTTTGGCCACACCGTGCTCAAGCATTTTTTGACGACTGATATCGGCGAGATCCGCATTTTCAGCCGTGACGAGAAAAAGCAGGACGACATGCGTCATGAGCTGCAGGCCAACTATCCTGACTATTACAATAAAGTCAAGTTCTACATCGGCGATGTGCGCAACATCCAGAGCCTGCGCGATGTGATGCCCGGCGTCAACTTTATCTTCCATGCCGCTGCGCTCAAGCAGGTTCCTTCCTGCGAGTTTTTCCCCATGGAGGCCGTGCGCACCAACATTGAAGGCACCGACAACATGCTGCATGCCGCCATTGAAGCAGGCGTGGAGCGCGTGGTCTGCCTTTCTACCGATAAAGCTGCTTACCCCATCAATGCCATGGGCATCTCCAAGGCCATGATGGAGCATGTTATCACTGCCAACGCGCGTGTCAGCGCACAGCGCGGCGGCCCGGTCATCTGCTGCACCCGTTACGGCAACGTGATGTGCAGCCGCGGCAGCGTGATTCCGCTGTTTGTGGAGCAGATCAAGGCCGGCAACCCCATTACCATCACCGATCCCAACATGACCCGCTTTTTGATGAACCTGGATGAGGCCGTTGACCTTGTCATGTTTGCCTTTGAGCACGCCAATCCGGGCGATCTGTTCATCCAGAAATCCGATGCTTCCACCATTGGCGATCTGGCCAAAGCCGTGCAGCAGCTGTTTGGCGACACCGGCACCCGCGTGATCGGCACCCGCCACGGCGAAAAGCTGTACGAGACCCTGATGACCAAGGAAGAGCGGATGCGCAGCGAGGATATGGGCAACTATTACCGCGTTGCCGCCGACAACCGCGACTTGAACTATGACAAGTACTTCATCAAGGGCCAGGTTCACACCCAGGCCGATGAAGATTATACCAGCCACAACACCCGCCGCCTGGATGTGGAGGGCACCATCAAAAAGATCATGACCACCGAGTACATCCAGGAAGCACTGAAAGAGGCAGGCAAGGCATGAACATTCTTGTCACCGGGGCAAAGGGGTTTGTCGGGCGCAATCTGTGTGAAAACCTGAAAAATATCCGCGATGGCAAAAACCGCACCCGCCCGGCCCTGAACATTACTGATATTTTTGAGTATGACCTGGACACGGCTCCGGCGCTGCTGGATGAATACTGCGCCAAGGCAGACTTTGTATTCAACCTGGCCGGGGTCAACCGCCCCAAAGTGGAAAGTGAGTTCATGGCGGGCAATTTCGGCTTTGCCTCCACCCTGCTGGATACGCTGAAAGCCCACGGCAACACCTGCCCGGTGATGCTGTCCAGCTCCATTCAGGCCACGCTGATCGGCCGCTATGGCAAAAGCGATTACGGCAAAAGCAAGCTGGCCGGAGAAGAACTGTTCTTTGAATACAGCAAAACCACCGGCGCCCCGGTGCTGGTTTACCGCTTTCCCAACCTGTTTGGCAAATGGTGCCGCCCCAACTACAACAGCGCCGTGGCTACTTTCTGCCACAACATTGCCAACGGCCTGCCCATCACCGTCAATGACCGCGCAACTGAGCTGGAACTGCTGTACATTGACGATCTGGTAGAAGAGATGCTGAATGCGCTGGAAGCTGCGCCCCACCGCTGCAATTATGACGGCCTTACCCCGGTGCCTGCCGTGGATGGCCGTTACTGCTTTGCTCCCGTCACCCACAAAGTGACCCTTGGGGAGATTGTGGATCTGTTGGAACAGTTCCACGCCCAGCCCGCCACGCTGGTGGTGCCGGAGATCCCGGCGGGCAGCTTTGCCAAAAAGCTGTATTCCACCTATCTTTCCTACCTGCCCAAAGAGCGGATTGCCTTTCCCTTAAAAGTCAACGCAGACGAGCGCGGCAGCTTTACCGAGCTGCTGAAAACCGAAAACTGCGGCCAGTTCAGCGTGAACATTTCCAAGCCCGGCATTACCAAGGGCCAGCACTGGCACAACACCAAGTGGGAATTTTTTATTGTGGTTTCCGGCCACGGGCTGATCCAGGAGCGCAAAGTTGGCTGTGACGAAGTGATGGAGTTTGAGGTGTGGGGCGATAAGCCCACCGCCGTGCAGATGCTGCCCGGCTGCACCCACAACATCATCAACTTAAGCGATACTGAAAACCTTGTGACCCTGATGTGGGCCAACGAACCGTTTGACCCCACCAAGCCGGACACGTTCTTTTTGAAAGTGTAACATTTTAAACGTATATACTCAGGTAGGAGTTAGGAGTTTTGAAACCTGGGCAAGGTAAATGTCTCAGAACATTCAAAGCCGTTCCCTGCGAAACTCTTTATCGTTTGCGGAAGACAATAAAACCAGCAGTCGTTCTTCAACTCCTAAGGCAATACCGCATAATTCTAAGTGCCGATACGGCGAGCGAGGTGCGGCAGCT
>OKUR01000115.1_pt1 | contig 46755 bp, 27 predicted proteins | sample 1606671 | NCBI WGS metagenome assembly OKUR01 (sample SAMEA3882519, study PRJEB24775) | human gut metagenome | biome: human-associated habitat; feature: intestine environment; material: feces | place: Netherlands | collected 2009/2010 | reverse complement strand
AGTTCAACTCTATCCACAAAAAACATAAAAACATCTTTTCTGTACCCCACAGACACAAGCAATACCAAAAGCCTTTGTTTTCAAGGGTTTTCGGTTTTTTATTTTTGTCAAAAACGAGAAAAACGAAAAAGCCGCAGTTTTTCATTGGCTTTTTTCCGTCTGCTAACGGAATTTATGACTGATGTCGTCCGCCTTTCGGGCGGATTTTTTTATGTTATCTGATGCGTATTTTTATGATTGAAAAATTTAAAACGAGCAAAAGTGCGCATTTGCGGTTCAATAATATTGCATATTAGATAACAAAACGGGCACACTATAAGCACAAACGCTGAATTTTATTGCACGATATTGACTGTATTTGAACGTTTTTGTATAATTAAGGCACAACAGAGATATCGGAGGTGTGAATATGCTTACAACCGACAGAAGAGCGCAGATACTTGAAATTCTGCGTCAGAACGGCTCGGTTACCGTTTCAAAGCTTGCCGAAAAATTCGAAACAAGCGAATCTACGATAAGGCGTGACCTTTTGGCTCTTTCCCAGCTCGGAAAAATAAACAAGGTTCACGGCGGAGCGACTGTTCTCGGACAGGAATTTCTCCACAACGAGGAGGATTTCAACAAAAAATCGCTGATGAACATAAACGAAAAGGAAGAAATAGCAAAATATGCCGCATCGCAGATAAATGATGATGATTTCGTTTTTATCGACGCAGGCACAACCACCTTTCTTATGACCAAATATATTTCCTCTTCCAAAGCAACCTTTGTAACCAACGGAATCGCCCACGCAAAGGAGCTGACGGCCAAGGGCTGCAAGGTTTTTGTTATCGGCGGTGAATTAAAAAGCACAACCGAGGCAATCATAGGCTTAGTAGCCGCTTCAAATCTTCAGAAATATAACTTTTCAAAAGCGTTCATCGGAACAAACGGAGTCAGCGAAAAGCAGGGCTTTACAACCCCGGACACCGAGGAGGCAATGCTAAAAGCCGTTGCCATAGAGCGAAGCTTTGTAACCTATGTGCTTTGCGACCACACAAAGTTCGGAAAAGTTTCGGCGGTATCATTTTCACCGGTTGCAGCGGCGTGTATAGTCTGCGACAAATGCGATGACGAACAGCTTAAATCAAAAACGGTAGTGAAGGAGGTAACTGCTTAATGGTTTACACCGTTACTCTGAATCCGGCTCTCGACTATGTGATGAAGCTCAAAAATCTTCGAACCGACGACATAAACCGCACGGACGGCGAAGAAATCTATTACGGCGGAAAAGGCATCAACGTGTCGGTCATACTCACACAGCTCGGAATTCCCAACACGGCACTCGGCTTTCTCGGAGGCTTTACCGGAAAAAAGCTTGAAGAAATGCTCAAAAACGACAATATCAACTGCGACTTTAATTATCTTAAAAACGGCGATACGAGAATAAACGTCAAAATCAAGGCCGACAAGGAAATTGATTTGAACGCCTGCGGCCCCGAAATTACAAAAGAGGATATGCAGAGCTTTTTAAAAAAGCTTGACGGTATAAAGAGCGGAGATTATCTTATCCTCGCAGGCTCTATCCCGAATACCCTCCCCGATGACATTTACGAGCAAATACTTGAGAGAGTCGGCGACAGAAATATAAACTGCGTGGTTGACGCAACGGGCGATTTGCTCAAAAACGTGCTCAAATACAAACCGTTTTTAATAAAGCCGAATCATCACGAGCTCGGCGACCTGTTCTCGGTCCAGATAAAGAGTGATGACGACATTGTGAAATATTCGAAAAAGCTTCAGGAAATGGGTGCTAAAAACGTACTTGTTTCAATGGCAAAGGACGGCGCAATGCTTACGGACGAAAACGGAAGCGTTCACAAGATAGGCAACGCAAAGGGCAAGCTCATAAACTCCGTCGGTTGCGGAGACAGTATGGTAGCAGGCTTTACGGCAGGATATATCAAGACCGCCGACTATTCCTACGCTTTAAGACTCGGCTCGGCGTGCGGAAACGCAACGGCCTTTTCAGAAAAGCTTGCAACCCGTGAAGAAATTGAACGCGTCTTTAACGCGGAGTATAAATAAGGAGGAATACTTATGAAAATCATCGACTTATTAAAAAAGGATGCGATTGCTCTTAATGTTTCTCTCACCGACAAGGAAGAGGCAATCGACAAGCTGATTTCCCTGCACGAAAAGGCAGGAAATCTTGCCGACAAGGCGGCGTACAAGGAGGCCATCCTTGCAAGAGAGGCTCAGGGCTCGACCGCAATCGGAGAAGGAATTGCCGTTCCGCACGCAAAATCGGACAGCGTAAAGACTCCCGGTCTTTCGGCGATAACGGTTCCGAACGGTGTTGATTACGGTGCTCCCGACTCCAAGCCCTCGGACATTTTGTTTATGATTGCCGCTCCCGTTGACGGAGATTTACATCTCGAAATACTCTCCCGTCTTATGGTAATGCTTATGGAACCGGAATTTTGCGCGGCTCTACGGGGCGCAAAAACGACGAACGAATTTTTAGAAATAATCGACAAAAAGGAAGCGGAGAAATACCCCGAGGAAGCGGTAAAACCCGAAGTAAAGCCGAAGGGTTACAGAATACTCGCAGTTACAGCCTGTCCGACGGGCATAGCGCATACCTATATGGCGGCAGAGGCACTTGAAAAAGCGGGCGAAAAATTAGGCTATCCGCTCAAAGCCGAAACCAACGGCTCAGGCGGTGCTAAAAACGTGCTCACAAAAAAGGAAATCGAAGAATGCGACGGAATAATCATTGCCGCAGATAAAAACGTCGAAATGGCACGTTTCGACGGCAAGCCCGTTGTAAAGACCTCGGTTTCAAACGGAATAAACAAGCCCGAGGAGCTTATCAAAAGAATCGTTGACGGAAAAGCCGCGATATATCACGCCGACGAAAGTGAAAAACAGCCTATTGATGACGACGAAAAGGAAAGCGGCTGGCACAAGCTTTATAAGCATCTCATGAACGGTGTTTCGCATATGCTCCCGTTCGTTGTCGGCGGCGGAGTTCTCATAGCTCTCGGCTTCCTGTTCGATACGCTTGCAGGCAATGCCGATGTCGGCGGAACCTTCGGCTTCACAAGTCCCGTTGCGGCAATTGTGTTCTGGATAGGCAAAGCGGCATTTGCGCTTATGCTCCCCATTCTTTCGGCTTATATCGCATCGTCCGTTGCCGACAGACCGGGTCTTTTGCCAGGTATGATAGGCGGCGTATTTGCGGCAAACGGTTACACCTTCAGCTCGCTGATTGAAAACCAAAGCCTTACCGGAGACGACAAAGCGGTGTCGGGCTTCCTCGGTGCTCTGCTCGCAGGCTTCCTTGCCGGTATTATTGTAAATCTCCTCAAAAAGGCATTTTCTTGGCTTCCGAAATCAATGGACGGAATAAAGCCCGTATTTATCTATCCTCTTTTCGGCACGCTTATCATGGGCCTTCTTATGTGTCTTATAAATCCCGTTATAGGCGTTATCAACTCCGGTCTTTCCTCGTTCCTCTCGTCGCTCGGCGATACAAGCAAAATACTTCTTTCCATAGTACTTGCGGCAATGATGGCAACGGATATGGGCGGCCCGTTCAACAAGGCGGCTTATGTTTTCGGCACGGCTGCAATAGCCGATGGCAACACATGGATTATGGCGGCTGTTATGATAGGCGGTATGGTTCCCCCGATTGCAATCGCACTTTCGACAACCTTCAACAAGAAGAAGTGGACATCGGAAGAACTCAAATCAGGTCCCGTAAACTATCTTATGGGTCTGTGCTTCATTACGGAGGGTGCTATCCCCTACGCCGCTTCCGACCCGGTCAGAGTTATCCCCTCATGCTTAGTAGGCTCTGCTGTCGCAGGTGCTCTTACATCACTGTTCAACGTTACATGCCCCGCACCTCACGGCGGAATCTTCACATTTATAGTATGCGACCATCCGCTTCTCTATATCGTAGCCCTTATTGCAGGCTCGGTTGTCGGAGCACTGATGCTCGGTCTTCTTAAAAAGAATCGTAAAGAATCCGTATAACAAACAATCAGAAACCGTGCCGAGGGGCATCATCCTCTCGGCAGGTATCAAACATAAGGAGAATTATTATGGTACAGAAAACTTTTACAATCACTAATAAAATGGGACTTCATATGCGTCCGGCAAACACCTTTGTAACGGAAATGTCTAAATTCTCTTCGGAGGTTGACATTGTTTTCGGAGGTAAAAGAATCAACGGCAAGAGCATTATGAATATAATGGCAGGCTGCATCAAATGCGGAAGCGAAATCACCGTAGAGTGCAGCGGCGCAGACGAAAACGAAATGCTCAAAAAAGCCGAAGAGCTTATCACATCGGGCTTCGGCGAAGAATAATATTGCCGCGGCTTAATGAAAGGGTGGGTTTAATGCTTAAAGGAATCGGCGCATCTCAAGGCTTCGGAATCGGCAAGGCCGTTGTTATAAGGGACACAAACCTTGACTATTCATCCGTAAAATTTACCGATTCGGATCATCAAAAACAGCGTCTGCACTCGGCAGTCGCCGACTTTTCCGACGAAACAAAATCACTTGTGGCGGAGCTTAAAAAGGCTGCCGGAAAGAAAGAGGCGGAGATACTCGAGGGACATCTTGTTATGCTTGAGGACCCGTTTATGCTCGCACAGATGGAAGAAGCAATCGACAACGGCTCTGTTGCCGAAGCGGCGGTTGACAGCATATGCACGATGTTTATCAATATGTTCTCCGGCGTTGACGACGAGCTTACGCGCCAACGCGCCTCGGATGTAAAGGATATAAGAGACAGCCTTTTGCGCATTCTTCTGGGTGTAAAAAGTGTGGATATTTCATCCGTACCGAAGGGCTCTGTTCTCATCGCCAAGGATTTCACCCCGTCCATGACGTCACAAATAAACAGGGAAAATGTTTCCGCAATTATCACCGAGGTCGGCGGCGTTACGAGTCACAGCGCAATACTCGCCCGTGCCATGGGCATACCTGCCGTTTTGTCGGTCGTCAATGCGGTTGAAAAAATCTCGGACGGCGATATGATTATTGCAGACGGCTTCAAGGGGAAAGTATTTACCGACCCCACAGAGGAAGAGCTTGAAGAATACAAAACCAAGCAGGCGGCATATCTGAAGGAAAAAGAAAGCCTCAACGAATACTTCTCAAAAGAAACCGTTACAAAATCCGGCGTAAAAAAGCATGTGTACGGCAACATCGGCAAGGCTGAGGACGCACAGAACGTATTACAAAACGGCGGCGAGGGCATAGGGCTCTTCAGAACGGAATTTCTGTTTATGGACAGAGCCTCTCTTCCCACGGAGCAGGAGCAGTACGAAGCATATTCAACCGTCGCAAAGATAACGGACGGCAAGGAGGTTATCATTCGCACACTCGATATAGGCGGAGATAAAGCGATAGATTACCTTAAAATCGAAAAAGAGGACAACCCGTTTCTCGGACACCGCGCGATAAGATACTGCCTTGACAACCCTAAAATTTTCAAAATTCAGCTTCGTGCAATTCTCCGCGCAGCGGTTTTCGGAAACATAAAGGTTATGCTTCCGCTTGTAACGACACTTGACGAGGTTCGCAGAGCAAAAGCCCTTATCGAAGAATGCAAAGATGAGCTTAAAAATGAGGGTCTTAAATTCGCCGACATTCCCGTGGGCGTTATGATAGAAACTCCGTCGGCGGCAATAATTTCCGATTTGCTTGCAAAAGAGGTTGATTTCTTTTCCATCGGCACAAACGACCTGACGGGCTATACCATGGCTGTTGACAGAGGAAACGCCGCTGTTTCAAAGCTGTATGACCCGATTCAGCCTGCGGTTCTGCGCCTTATCGAAACGACGATCAAAAACGCCAAAAAGGCAAGCATCCCCGTCGGAATGTGCGGAGAAGCGGCAGCCGATACACGTCTTATTCCCTTGCTTTGCAAATGGGGGCTTGACGAATTTTCGGTAACGCCCTCTTCGATTTTGCACACAAGAAAAAGTATATGCGAATGCGAATAACGGCGAATCTCCCGCATCTTATTTTATATAATCAAGCAGCTGAGCCCTCGTGAAGCACCTCAAAACAATATATTTTGATACAGAAACGGCCAAAACCCCTCGAATATGCGTCTGCATTATCCGAGGGGTTAAGTGCATTATTATATGAAAAACCGTTTATTTTAAGCAAAACCTACTCATAACGGGCTAATAATCAACATTATCTTGCTTTTTTGTACGCTATATGATATTATTGGTATACATACTAATAATATTATAAACAGGTGATATATTTGCGTAGAAACAGCAGTGAAACAAAAAGAAAAATCTTAACGGCGTGCGTTCGGTTGTTTTTGGAGGAAGGCTACAAAAGCACCTCCGTCAGTCGAATAGTCGAGGAAGCAGGCGTCGCAAGGGGCAGCTATTTAAATCTGTTTCCGACCAAGGACAAAATCTTGCTGGATTTGACCGAATCGATGTTCGGCGGTCAATTTGACGTGGCGAGGAGCATTGCGGACAAAAAGCTGCCGCCCGTATACGCCTATGCGGTGGAAACATCTCTTCAGCTCACGCTGACGGAGCTTAACGAGAACCTGCGAGAAATCTATATTGAAGCGTATTCTCAGCCCGACACGGCGGAATTCATCTATTTGCACACCACGGCGGAATTAAAGCAGATTTTCGGAGCAAATTTTCCCGATTACAGCGAAAGTGACTTTTACGAAATGGAAATAGGCACGGCAGGACTTATGCGTAACTATATGGCTCGCAAATGTGATATTCATTTCCCGTTGGAGCGCAAGCTCAGCAGGTTTTTAACGGCGGCAATGCGTGTGTATCTTGTGCCGGAGGAGGAGCAGGAAAGGGTGCTTGCTTTTATCGGCTCGATTGATATTCGGGAGCTTGCCGTCACGGTTATGCATAAGCTGTTTGCCATGCTTGAAATGAAATATGATTTTAAGCTGTCTACGGACGGCGAAACGGAGGAGAGAAGATGAGAACAGGGAAAAAACTGCTCACAGGTGTGCTTTTGGTGCTTTTCATTGTTTTTGTCGCCGGATGCGGCAAAACGGTAAAAACCGACGCCGCACTGCCGGAGGTGCGCAACAGCGGCACGGCGATCCAATGGAGATACCCCGCCGAAGAAGAATGGCGCGACCTTGTGGCGCTTACCGAGCTGCGAGGTGCTACCGGGGAAAACGGCAAGGACGGAGCAGACGGGAAGAACGGCGTCGACGGAAGAAATGGTACAAACGGAAAAGACGGTATTAACGGCACCGACGGAAAGAACGGTCTTGACGGTAAAGACGGAGCCGACGGCAAGAACGGCATAGACGGCAAAGACGGGATTAACGGCAAGGACGGTGTCGACGGAAAGAACGGTTTTGACGGTAAAAACGGTGCCGACGGTAAGGACGGCATAGACGGCAAAGACGGGATTAACGGCAAAGACGGTGTCGACGGCATTAACGCCAAAAACATAGAGGTGCAGCGAGCCGAATTCTACATACAGTGGCGTTACGAGGGCGAAGAGTGGCAAAATCTTGTTGCGATAGCCGATATAGAGGGCCCCGCCGGACAGAACGGAACGGACGGTGCAAACGGAAAAACTCCGGAATTTCGCGTAAGCGATAATATCCTGCAATGGCGTTATGTCGACGATGAAATATGGCTGAACCTCTACGACCTTACCGCATTAAAAGGTGCGGATGGCAGAGACGGCAGAGACGGCAAAGACGGTATAAACGGGCAAGACGGCAGGGACGGTGCGGACGGACAAAACGGCTCTGACGGCAAGGACGGTAAAACACCTTTTATCGGCGAAAACGGCAACTGGTGGTTCGGAGAAATCGACACCGGCATCAAGGCGGCAGGCATTGACGGCATAGACGGCGAAAAGGGAGACAAGGGCGACAAGGGTGACCCCGGCGAAAAAGGAGACAAAGGCGACAAGGGCGACGCCGGTCAGAACGGCAGCTGCTCCGGATATTTTTATGCAGAAACAAGAATTCCGAGAGTATTTCTCAATAACGGCAACGCAGCTTTAAGCGTCTATGAAAAGGTAAACAGCGGAGACCTGATATCCACTTATCTTGATAAGATTACGCTCAAAAAAGGTCATGTTTACAGCGTTACCATAAGCGGCTCTCTCCAGGTGGTATCAAACGAGTCCAACAACAGCGGTAATTACTCCATCCAGATGACAGACGGCTATGACGACGACCTTTGCCGTGAGGTTACACGCATAAAACGTGACGGCAAAAAAATAGCGCAGACAAACGACCAACATTCCTTTAATTTCACCAGAATTTACGACGCCTCGGACGAGGATATAACGCTGTACTTCATGTTTGAACAGTCGGCATACAATACCCGTCTCGAAAGCTTCAAAGGCACAATCACAATAACCGCTCTTGACTGAGCCGACATATACGAAAACGGAGGTAATAGAATATGAAGAAACGAATACTCAGTATCCTGCTCGCCTTTTGTATGATGATGAGCTTTGTACCGATGATGGCAAGCGCAATTGAGATTTATATTGACTTGACCATTGTCGGTCAGGCAAACTTATCGCTCGAGGTTGTGTCGGGCGACAGCATTGACAATATCAAGGAGAAAATTCAGGAAAAAACAGGCTTTTCTCCCGATGCGCAAAGACTGTTTTTGGGCGAAAAAGAGCTTGAGAACGGGCGCACGCTGGCAGATTACAATATTCAGAAGGAAAGCACGCTGCGCTTGCGTTTGCAAAAGACGATACAGCTCGGCACAGACGCACTGAATAAAACTGTAAACACAGCGAGCGCACCGACCGTGTATTTCGGGCAAAACCAAGAAAATAAGCCTGCCGCATGGCGTGTTATCGGTTATGACGGAAACGGTGTTACAAGCGCACAAGGGGATATTACCCTGCTTGCGGCAAATAACATGGGGTTGTCAAAGTTCGGTGCGAGCAACGCTTATGCGGACAGCGCGTTGAAAGAGGCAATAGACGCGCTTGCAGCAAAGCTGACGACAGAAGAAAATGCTGCCGTAAAGAAACGGACGCTTGAAAGCGGAAGCTATGATAGGGCAAATACCGATTGTGTGGCGGGTTCTGCGGTAAGCAATGCTGTTTTTTGGCCGCTTTCCACAGCGGAAGCGTATGCGGTAAATCAGGATTTGCGTGTCGTGGATTCCGAACATCCAAAATGGGCGTCAAACTTTTGGTGGCTGCGCTCCCCGGGTGCAAAGGATCTCGATGTTGCCTCTGTGGATGGTTATGGTAATATCGACCGCGATGGGATAGATATCAGCAATATATGGGGTGTTCGTCCCGCTTTTAACTTAAATTCGAGCTCTGTACTATTTGCCTCTGCTGCTGTGGGCGGAAAGCCCGACGGATTCAAAGCAGTTCCTGAGTACACCGGCAATGAATGGAAGTTGACAATCAAGGACAGCAGCCGCAAAATATATGCTTCTGCCGCTAAAACAAATTTGAAGGCGGGTGAAAGCCTGTCCGTCGAATACTTCGGCGCAATAAATATCGGCGAAAACGAATATATCTCCGCCATGATTGCGGACAGCGCCGGCAATATCCTCTATTACGGACACGTCGCACATAATAACCAAAGTCAAAGCGGCACGGCAAACATCACCGTTCCGTCCGACCTTGCAGACGGCAGCTATACCCTGAAACTGTTCAGCGAACAGTGTAACGGAGACTATAAAACCGACTATGCCGGCGAATTCCGGAATATTTCGTTTACGGTAAAAAATAAAGTAAACGAGCAGTTCACTCTCACCGCCGGCGACAGATACTACTTTGACTTGTCGTCGCTGGGTATTCCCGGCACGGCAAACGATGTTCTGCCGGACAAAACAATGCACTATGTGCCGTTCACCTATGTAGGCACAGTGGATGCCTATGCACTGAAAGATGAAACCGACACAGATACCACATCCTACGAGCACAGCCTTTTTATTGCGGACTATAACGTGAAATGTTCTTTGCAGCGGGAGACGTTGGCAGAAATGAACCTGATTTATGGCCAGACCTATACAGCGAGTAACGTGAACTATACGCTCCGCGCCCCATCTGTTGGAGACCATCACCGTAATGAAGGAGAAGGCTCTGGTCTTGCACCAATTGACAATGAATGGGATACGATCTATCAGAAGTCAGCCGATTATATCAAAAACTGGTATAAAATGCGCTCTTTCGGCCAGGATATAGGTACTGGGAATGTCGAGGGAATGTATCTATCTCGTGGTGGACACTTCGCTGCACAGGCTACATTTTGGGCAAGGCCAACCCTTCCGGAGCGGGACATTGGTTTCCGCCCCGTCCTTGAACTGCCGACAGATCTTGCCGCCGACAGCCTGAAGGCGGTTGCGTTGATCATGGCCGGTTATATGCCCGGCGAGCAGCAGAACTGGATCAATATCATCGTGAAAAAGGGCGAGAGCTTCAAAGCGCCCGCTGCCGAGGGTCTGCCCCGCCCGGACAGCATTTCGGCAGATGCACAACTGTGGTGGGTAGACGAAAACTTAAACTTCTACAAGCCCGGCGATACCGTTCCCGCAGATGTTTCGGCACTTACCGCTTTATGGGGCGGCTTCGGTCTGTTTTTGGATCGCGGCGACGGCGAGGTCGAGGTCACACCGGACAATTATACCGATATTTTCGGCGACGGGACTGCCTCCTTTGTTCTGCCTAAGGGCAAGAACTTTAGTACACTTAGGGATTCAGTGAATCTGACAGGCAAGGATATTTTGGAAATTTATTCGACCGGCAGGCTTGAAAGATACGGCAGTGTTTTCCCGAATCTGAAGCTCAAGAATGCCGACCTGACCTCTGTGCGCTTGAGCGAAAAGTATATCGGAAAGAGCAACCCGCTCTTTATCACGGCGGACGGAAAGAATACCATCGAAAGTCTGAACGGAATTAGCAAGAGCATGAACACCCTTTCCATTCTCGGCAACGGCTCGCTGACGCTGAACGGCGCACTGACGCTCAGCCAATACACCCAGTATGGCGGTGGCAGCGTCACCATGACGGACGGGCTCACGGCGTACTATCTTACCGTAGACAGCGGCTCGCTTACCGTAACGGGCGATCCGCAGGCCATTACGCTGCGGGATCAAGATTTAGGCTATCTGCAAATGGGCGACGGTGTGCGGCTGTTCACGGGCTCTTCGGCGCAGGATGCCGCAGAAGCTGTTATTCCGCAGCTTTCCGCTGAAATGCAAGAACTGTATCAGCGCTATCTGGCGGATGACAACACGCTGACAAATGAAGAGTTTGCCGCGCTGTACAACGCACTCAGAGAGCGGTTCAACGCTATCTTCCGGCAGCTTTCCGACAAGACCTATGTGCGTATCACGGGCGCTTGGGATGTGACCTATCAGCCCGGCACAAACGGCTCGGGCAATGCGGTCACAGATATTAAGTTCTATAACGATGCTCTCACGCTGCGAGGCGCTTTGTTCACTCGCACGGGGTACACGCAAGTAGGCTGGGCGACCGTTGACGGCGGCGAAAAGGTCTATGCTTTTGGCGGCGGCTATACCACCAATGCGGCGCTGACCCTCTATCCCGTGTGGAACACGAATAAATATACAATTACCTTTGATACGGCAGGCGGCAGCGAAATCGCACCCATCACGCAGGATTACGGCACACCAATTACCGCACCTGCCGACCCGACAAGAGAGGGCTACACCTTCACGGGGTGGGACACGGAAATTCCCACGACCATGCCTGCCGAAAATATAACGCTTAAAGCACGGTGGAAAGACATCGAAAAGCCCACGGGCGAAATTATCATAGGCACAAATAAATGGCGCGAATTCTTAAACAAGCTGACCTTCGGTCTGTTCTTTAAGGACACGCAGGAGGTAACGATAAACGCTTCCGATAACAGCGGAACCGTGTTTGTCTCTTATCTGGTGACCGATCGGGATCTTTCCGAAGAGGAACTAGGCTCTCTTGTGTACCGTGCGTATGATGAGCCGTTTTTAATAGAGCCTAACGGAGAATATATTGTTTATGCAATGCTCGTTGATGAGAGCCTGAACATCACATATCTTCGCTCCGACCGCATAACGCTCGATAATATCCGGCCTGTAATCGGCGGCATTGAAAACGGCAAGACCTACTGCGAGGCACAGACAGTTACAATTGACGAGAAGTATATAGATACAGTTACCGTAAACGGCACAAAGGTCACGCTTGATGAAAACAGCGGCTTTACTCTCTCTCCTGCGGACGGCGAACAGAAAATCATTGTCACCGATAAGGCAGGCAACACCGCCGAGATGACCGTGACGATAAACGACGGGCACACCTTCGGTGAATGGACATCAAACGGCGACGGCACGCATAGCCGTAAATGCACCGTGGACGGCTGCAAGGGTGTTGAAACAATGGCTTGCTCGGGCGGAAATGCAACCTGCGCCGAAAAAGCGGTATGCGAATACTGCGGCAAGGCTTACGGAAAGCCTGATTCAAACAATCACACCGACTTAAAGCACATCGATGCAAAGGCGGCAACTAAGACTGCCGAGGGCAATATCGAGTATTGGTACTGCGGCGGCTGTGATAAGTATTACAGCGACAAAGACGGTATAAACGAAATTAAAAAAGCTGACACCGTAACGGCTAAGCTGCCGGGCAATCCGAAGTCTCCCCGAACCGGCAATGCAAGCGACCTCGCTTTATGGATTTCCCTGCTTCTTGTCAGCGGCGGCGTAACAGGCGTCACGGCGGGCCTGCGCAAAAAGAAAAAACACAAAGTATAATTTTTTTCGTTTCCCTTTTCTGCTTTTACGGCAGTAAAAAGCCTCCGTTATTAAGACGGAGGCTTTCGTTTATTGCGACTTATGCATATTCTCGATTTTTTTAATGTATTCGGTGCTGTTCTCAAGAAATTTCCGAGTATCGAAGGACTCGTTTTTAAGGCTGTTTTGAATAATAATACCATCGGAAACCATCAAAATAAGCCAAGTGAAATAGTCGGCCGAAACAACGTCTGTTCTCTCGGCGATTTTTGCCGAAATGAGCTTTTGGAATTCATCATAGCGATGAATCAGCTTAGCTCTGATTTCCTCGTCGCCGAGCAATGCCGCGTCAAAGAGGTGAAGCCTGAGCCCGGCATAGGCTATATTTCTCTCGATTACATAATTTACAAGACGGTGCGGCGAGGTATCCTTTTCCTTGTTTTCCGTCCATTGTATCAGCTCGTTCCATTGGCGCGAAAGATAGCGGTCGGTAACGGCAAAAAGTATTTCGTTTTTGCTTTTATAATAGTAATACAGCGTGCCCTTCGAAATATTCGCCTTTTCGGCTATTTTCGCAAGAGTCACCTCCGAAAAGGAATTTACCTTTAAAAGCTCCTCAGCAGTATCAAGTATGATTTCGTTTATATTTTCGGGTCTTTGAGCTGCCATAATACCCTCCTGCAAAATTTCTTAAAGTATAACACGAACAATCGGCAATGTCTACAAAACAATATTCACAAAAAAAATACATAAGAGCGATTTTTTTAGTTAAAAGTATTGACAAATGCTTTTTGCGGAATTATACTTTGCTTATGAGTCGGTCAGTTAACCGACATATTTTTTATGCACAGTCGGGCGCGTGACCGACTGCAAGGCTGATTAAAAGAGGCTTGAAGTTATGAACATATCATCAATTAACAAAAAATTGAAAAAGACTTTCGGCGGAAAATTCAGTGCTTCAAAGGAGAACGGCTCGATTTTTGTTCGAGGCAAAAGCTCCGATTGGGGCGAAATCGTCGCGGCTTGCCAAGCGGCGGCAAAAAAATTCAGCACAACGCATATTGTCAACGATATTGTTTACACGGGCGAGCAGCCCGCTCCGACGCGTCTGCCGTCTCTCAAGGATGATTTCCTCGAGGGCAGAACACCCGATGTGCTTGTTATCGGCGGCGGCATTTCAGGTGCTTCGATAGCAAGAGAGCTGACCAAGTGGAAGCTTGACGTTTTACTTGTAGACAAGGAGGCGGACCTTGCACTTCAGGCGTCGGGACGCAACGACGGCGAGGTGCACCCCGGAATCGACCTCGGCAAAGGCTCGCTCAAGCACAAGTACATTCGCCGCGCAAACCATATGTATGCAGACGTTTGCCGCGAGCTTGACGTTCCGTTTAAGCAGGTAGGTCAATATGTGCTTTTCCGCAACGCCGCGCTGAAGCCGCTTATCGGTCTGTATGCTTTTTGGCGGAAGCATCACGACGGCATAGAGGACACCGAGATAATCTCGGGCAAGGAGCTTATGCGCCGCGAGCCGAACCTCACACCGGAGACAAAATTCGCAATGTATAATCCGAGCGCAGGCTGTGTTTGCCCTTACGGACTCACCATAGCCTATGCCGAAAATGCCGTTCAAAACGGCGCGCAGGTAAGCCTTAACACCGCCGTGCTCTCCATGGAGGTGTCGGAGCATAACATCATAAGCGTTACCACCAACAGAGGCGTTATTCATCCGAAAATCGTTATCAACGCCGCAGGTGTTTTTGCCGAGGATATTGCCGCCATGGCGGATGACAGATTTTTCTCGATTCATCCGCGTCGAGGAACCAACTCGATTCTTGACCAAAAAGCAGGCGCATATATGCACTCGGTAGCCTCCGTAAAGGACATAAGCGTTCACGGTAAAACCCATTCAAAGGGCGGCGGCATATTGCACACCGTCCACGATAATCTTCTCGTAGGACCCGACGCCGTAGAAACGGTTGAAAAGGAAAACACGGAAACACGTGCCGAGAGCATTAAAACCGTCTTTGACAAGCAGACTCAAACAATGCCGGCGCTGTCAAAACGTGATATAATCACTTATTTCACGGGCGTTCGCGCTCCTACCTTTGAGGAGGATTTTATACTTGAACCCGGCAGAAGAACAAGGAATTTGATTCACGTAGCCGGTATTCAATCCCCCGGACTTACAACCGCTCCCGCGGTTGCCGTCGATATGGCGGAGCTTGCGGTCGATATGCTCGGCAAGACCGAGACGGTTGAAAAAAACAACAATTACAATCCTATTCGCAATGGCGTTCCCGTGCTTCGCGAAATGGACGACGATACAAGAGAAAAAATGATAGCCGAAAATCCCGACTACGGCGAGATTATTTGCCGCTGCGAGCAAATCAGCAAGGGCGAAATTCTCGACGCTTTGAAATCCCCGATATGCGTTCCGACGGTTGACGGTATCAAAAAGCGCATAAGACCGGGAATGGGACGTTGTCAGGGCGGCTTCTGCTCGCCGCTTGTCACCAAAATAATTGCCGAATTCCTCGGCGTTCCGCTGTATGAGGTTAAAAAATCCTCGGCGGAAGCGGTGATAACATACGGCGAAACAAAGGTAAACGAAGGAGGCGAAGAGTGATGACGACAGGTAACTATGACGTACTCGTTGTCGGCGGCGGTCCTGCCGGACTTGCGGCGGCGATAAGCGCTCACGATAACGGTGCCAAGGTTCTCCTTCTTGAAAGAGAGGCAAGGCTCGGAGGAATACTCAAGCAGTGCATTCACGACGGTTTCGGTCTTCATCACTTCGGCGAGCAGCTCTCAGGTCCTGAATACGCCGAGCGGTTTGAGGATGAGCTGTACAAACGCAATATCGAATACAGCACCCTGACGTTTGTCACGAAAATAGACAAAAACGGCGACGGAAGCTTTTCGGTGCATACCGTCGGCAGAAGCGGCGTTTCGATATTTACGGCAAAAGCGCTTGTGCTGGCTACGGGCTGCCGCGAGCGTACCGCCAAGCAGGTATTTATTCACGGTACGCGTCCTGCAGGCGTTTTCACGGCCGGAACCGCACAGCATTTTACAAATCTGCTCGGGCTTATGCCCGCCAAAAAATGCGTAATTCTCGGTTCGGGCGACATCGGTCTTATTATGGCTCGTCGCTTGACCCTTGAGGGCGCAAAGGTTCTCGGCGTTTATGAGGCAAAGCCTACGCCGTCGGGACTTACGAGAAACCTGCATCAATGCCTGCACGATTATGATATTCCGCTGCACCTGTCGCACACCGTCACTCGCGTGTTCGGAGTTGACAGGCTCGAAGCAGTTGAGATTTCAAAGGTTGACGAAAATATGGCTCCGATACCCGGCACACAGAGCCGTGTCGAATGTGACACGCTGATTCTCTCGGTCGGATTGATTCCCGAAAACGAGCTTGCCGAGTCCGTCGGAGTAAAGCTTGACCCACGCACAAAGGGTCCCGTATGCGACGGTCAGTGTATGACGAGTACCGACGGCGTATTCAGCTGCGGCAACGCTTTGCACGTCAACGATTTGGTTGACTTTGTTTCGCAGAACGCCGAGCAGGCGGGAAAATCAGCCGCTGCTTATTCGGGCAGAGAAAGACGGCTTATTGAGATAACCCCGGGTGACGGCTTATTGTACGCAGTGCCGCAAAGGCTTAATCTCAACGAGGATAACAGTAAAACAGACCTGTATTTCCGCGTCCGCGAGGAGGAAAACAACTGTGCGCTTCATATTTACGCGGACGGTAAGGAAATACTTAAAAAGCGTTACGCATTTATGCGTCCGCCCGAAATGGAAAATCTCACGATTGATTTCAGCGCATGCGAATTAAACGAAAACAGCCGAGTTGAGCTTCGGCTGGAAAGACTCGGTAAAGGAGACGGTGTAAAATGACAAAAGAATTGGTTTGCATCGTTTGTCCACGTTCATGCAGAATGACGATTACATCAGACGGCGACGAGCTTGTTGTGACCGGCAACACCTGCAAAAGGGGCAAAGAATTCGCCGTAAGCGAAATGACCGACCCGCGTCGTACCGTTTGCACAACGGTGCGCACCGCCTTCCCTTCGGTACCGGTTCTGCCCGTTCGCGTATCGGGGCCGATTCCCAAAAACAGAATTTTCGACCTGATGCACGAGGTAAACCGTATCACCGTTTCAAAACGACTCGGGCGAGAGGAAGTCGTTGTACCGAATATTCTCAATCTCGGCGTGGATTTGATTGCAACAAGCAATATCCTGAAGGACGAGAAGAAGCAACCTTAAAAAAGAAAGAGGGGAAAATCTTTAATGGAACAGTCACTTGTGCTGACCTTTGACGTCGGCACGCAGAGTGCAAGATGCTTGCTTGTCAATGAGAGTGGAGACTTTGAGGATAAGGAGCAGCAAAAATACAAGGTTCCTTATTTATCAAAACAGCCCGGATGGGCAGAACAGACCCCGGATTTTTATTTTAACATTATAGCCGAAATGTCAAAAAAAGTTATCGAGAGAAATGCCGATAAGCTTGACCGCATAACAGCCGTATGCCTTACCTGCATACGTGACACGGTGCTTTGCCTCGACAAAGACAAACGTCCGCTTCGCGACATAATATTATGGCTCGACGAGCGTGAGGCCGACGAGGACGGACAGATTCCGGCAGCAAAACGCGCATTGTTTTCGCTTGTGGGAATGGGAGAATCGGTAGATATGATTTACCGAGCCTCTACCGGCAACTGGATTATGCAAAACGAGCCCGAAATATGGGCCAAAACAGACAAATACGTTATGCTGCCGTCATATCTCAACTATCTTTTGACGGGCGAGCTTAAGGATTCCGTGGCAAATATGATAGGTCACGTACCGTTTGATTACAAAAACCGCCGTTGGATGAAACCCGGTGCTCTCACGCGCTGCGTGTGCAATGTTCCGTCCGAAAAGCTCTGTGAGCTTGTTCCGTCGGGCGAGGTTATAGGTAAAATCACAAAAGATGCGTCCGAAAAAACGGGCATCCCAACGGGACTTCCGCTTATAGCAACCGGCTCCGACAAGGGCTGTGAAACCATCGGTATGTCCGTTGTAAAATCAAACCGAGCGGCAATTTCCTTCGGCACGACCTCAACCTTACAGATGGCGGTTAAAAAATATTTTGAACCGCAGCCTTATATGCCGGCTTATCCGGCTGTTCCGAACGATATGTTCAATCCCGAATTCGAGGTCTATCGCGGATTTTGGATGATTTCGTGGTTTATAGAGCAGTTTGCCGCGAAGGATAAGGTTGACGCCGCCGAGGAGGGCGTTTGCATAGAGCGTTATCTTGACGATAAAATCAAGGATATTGAGGCCGGCTCCGGCGGACTTATTTTACAGCCGTTTTGGACTCCGGGCATCACGAACCCGAACGCGAGCGGCGCAATTATAGGCTTTTCGGATTTCCATACGCGTTATCATTTGTATCGCGCCATAATAGAGGGCATCTGCTTAGAGCTGTACCACGGGCTCGTTAAAATGCAAAAACGCTCAAGCGTCACGGTAGATGAGCTTTATGCCGGCGGAGGCGGCTCCAGCAGCCCGGTCGTATGTCAAATTGCCGCAGATGTGTTCGGCTTGCCCGTACACCGTATTCAGACTCACGAGGCGAGCGCAGTCGGCTGTGCCATGGTCGCGTTTATTTCACAGGGCGTTTACGGTAGCTATGAGGACGCCATAGAGCATATGGTACATAAAAAAGACGTATTTATTCCGAACGAGGAAAACCACCGAACCTATATGAAAATTTACGGCAAGGCGTATTCTCACCTTGCCTCAAGATTAAAGCCAATAGAAAAATACCTACATCATTTTCAAACAGGAGGACACTGATAATGAGTACAAAACCGTATAAGGGCTTTGAGCCTAAATGGATGCTTCAGAGAGCACCTGAGAACAGCTATCGTTCAATTTTCCGCTGGGGCGACCCCGACTTCTTCAAATATCCGAAGGAGAGCCTTTACAAATATGTTAAAAAACGCTGCAATCTCAAGGACGAGGAGTTTATGCAGTATAATGACGATTTGGGTCTTGACCCCGTAAATCTCGGCGAAGAGCACGCTCCGAAGATTGACAAAAAGCACGTAAAGGCCATTGCCGCAATAGTCGGCGAAAAGAACGTCTCACAGAGCGACTACGACCGTCTCGCCGTTTCCTACGGACAGACAATGTACGATCTTCTCAGAATGCGTCACCGTCGCTTTGACTCTCTTCCCGACCTTGTTGTTTTCCCGGAGACAAGCGAGCAGATTGAGAAAATCGTAGCCTACGTCACAAAGAATAAAATACCGCTCTATGTTTACGGCGGCGGCTCGTCGGTTACAAGAGGCGTTGAGCCCATTAACGGCGGCGTTTCTCTTGATATGCGCCGCAACTTCAACAAGGTCATTAAATTCAATGAGACCGACCAGACCATTACCGTTCAGGCAGGTATGTCCGGACCGAAGCTCGAGGAAACGCTTCAAAACGCTCAGAGCCTTTTCGGTGCAAAGCGTCCGTACACCTGCGGCCACTTCCCGCAGTCGTTTGAATATTCCTCCGTCGGCGGGTGGACCGTCACACGCGGCGCCGGTCAGAACAGCACCTATTACGGCACCATAGCCGATATAGTTGTTTCGCAGAAATACGCCACACCGATAGGTAAAATCGAGACAAGTCACTATCCGAGAGAGGCAACGGGACCGAATCTCAATCAGGTCATGATGGGCGGCGAGGGCACCTTCGGCGTTCTTACCGAGGTCACGCTCAAGTTTTTCCGCTGGATGCCCGAAAACAGAAAACGCTTTTCTTATATGTTCAAGGACTGGCCGACAGCTATGCGCGCCGCTCGTGAAATGATGCAGTGTGAGTGCGGCTTCTCCTCTGTTTTCCGTCTTTCAGACCCGGAGGAGACTTCATTAATGCTCCATCTTTACAACGTTGACGAAACGCCGCTTGAGCCTCTTCTTGATAAATTGGGCTACAAGGACTTTGAGCGCTGTCTCTTCCTCGGATTTACAGACGGCGAAAAGGGCTTCTCAAGAAACGTTGCTCATAACATAATGAAAATTGCCGTTAAGCACGGCGGTATCCCGATGACCGGCTACGTATGCAAGGGCTGGGAAAAGGGCCGCTTCAATGACCCGTATCTTCGCGATACACTCATGGATTTCGGCTTTATGATCGATACGCTTGAGTGCACGGTCAACTGGTCAAATATGGCTCGTGTTCACCGTGAGGTTCGTGAGGTTTGCCATAAGCTTCCGAACACAATCGTTACAACTCATATGTCGCATTGCTATCCGCAGGGCGCCAACCTCTACTTCATCTTTATGACTAAAATGCAGGACGAAGAGGAGTTCCGTGCTTATCACGCAACAATTCTCGACGCCATACAGAAGAGCGGTGCAGCCATCAGCCACCACCACGGTATCGGAAAGATGTTTGCCCCGTGGCTTGAGGGCTACCTCGGCGAAAAGGAATACGGCATAATCCGCACGCTTAAAAACTATTTTGACCCCGATTACCTTATGAATCCGGGCGGAACCATAGGCCTTGACCTTAAGCCCGAGGACAAAAAGTATCTGCGTGAGCATACCGAGTATGTTGACGAGCTCAAGGACTGAAAAGGCTGTTGAAGCGCGGCTCAAAGCCGTAACGTCAAGCATAAACACATAAATTAAGGCTTTCGTTTCAGGTGAAACGAAAGCCTTTTTATTGCCGATCACAGAAAAGCTTACTTTTTGTATAAGCTTCCGGCATTTGCAGCTGTTGACTGTTTGCCGTCATAATTATATAATAATTTATAACATAATTTTGCCGCATATGTGATATGCCGCACAAGCAAAGAGGTTCATCATGACAGATAAGAGCTATTCAATTATTTTCAGCAGTCCGACAGGCAACACGAAGCTGCTCGCCGACACCATTCGCGACGCGCTGCCGGAGGAAAACTGCAATTATTTCGGAGTGAGTGAAAACGCCGATACACAATCCGACATTTTATTTGTAGGCTTTTGGACGGATAAGGGAACCGCCGACAAGGCGACCTTGGATTTGCTCGAAAAGCTGAAAAATAAAAGGATTTTTCTTTTCGGAACGGCGGGCTTCGGCGGAGACGAGGAGTACTTCAAAAAAATCCTCGCAAATACAAAAAAGAGCATTAGTGGCAGCAACATCACAGTCGGTGAGTATATGTGTCAGGGAAAAATGCCGCAAACGGTCAGGGAGCGCTATATCAAAATGAAAAGCCTGCCGAATCCCGTGCCGAATCTCGATATGCTGATTGAAAACTTTGACCGTGCTCTGTCTCATCCCGACGAAAACGATTTGAAAAGGCTGAGGCTCTCCGTGGAAAAGCTGTAATATGAAGCGACAGCGTAAACGATCCTGTTAAGCTGTGCCGCGTATCATATTACTATTGATTTATTGTAAAAATAATGATAAAATATTCAGCGTAGCTCGTAAGCAGGTGTAGTTTAATGGCAGAACATCAGCTTCCCAAGCTGAATACGGGGGTTCGATTCCCCTCACCTGCTCCAAAAACGGCAAGTATCCTTTGATACTTGCCGTTTCTTTACTTTTCGCATTTTACTCTCGTCTCGCTTTTCTTTCGTCTACCCTCAATCCGCTCGCGAACTCGCGTCCGGCTCCTGACGGGAGCCCGTCCCCTTTGTCGCTTCGCGACATTTCCCCACACCGTGGGGAATCACCCTTTACAAGGGAGCCTATTAAATCCCTCAGTCCGCTCGTGAACTCGCGTCCAGCTCCCTTTTCAAGGGAGCCTGAATAATCCCTCAGTCTATTCGCGTTGCTCACAGCCAGCTCCTGACGGGAGCCCGTCCCCTTTGTCGCTTCGCGGCATTTCCCCACACCGTGGGGAATCACCCTTTACAAGGGAGCCTATCAGAGCGCTTCGCCTTGTAAATAAAATCTATTAAAAAAGCTCCCCTTGGGGGAGCTTTTCGTTATTATTCGCCGCCGGTACGTCTGAAAAGGTCGTTAATGTGTCTGAAATAATTTTTGTCTATACCGTCTATTGTTTCCTCGGTGGTTCTGAACTGCCAGTTGCCGAACGCTCTGCCGGGAACATTCATACGTGCGTCCGAGCCGAATCCGCACATATCCTGATAAGAAATGACGGCAAGCTTTGCCGAAGAGCGCCACACGGTTTCGATAATCTTGCGGCAGGACGGGCTGTAATATCCGCCGTCGCCCCAGTTATCGCCCGTAAATCCGCAGTAATCAAGCGCAAAGGCTCGTTCTTCGGGCGTTGCCTCCCAAAGCCACGCAAGCAGCGTTGTATTGTCGTGCGTGCCGACATATGCTACGGTATTCAGCGGATAGTTATGCGGCAGATGTGTGCTGTTTCCGCACGGGTCAAAGCCGAACTGTATTACACGCATACCGGGGAACCGAGTTTTATCAAGCAGCTGTGTGACGTCCTCGCCGAACACGCCGAGATCCTCTGCAATAATAGGAACGTCTCCCATTTCTTCCTTTACGGCGTCAAAAAATTTTATTCCGGACCCCTTGACCCATTCGCCGTTTTTCGCCGTTTTTTCGTCCGCAGGAACCGCCCAATATGACGCAAATGCGCGAAAATGGTCAATTCTGACCGTATCATAAAGTCGAAAAGCGTCCTTTATGCGGCTGAGCCACCAGGCATAGCCCGTTTTTTCAAGCACATCCCAATTATAAAGCGGATTGCCCCAAAGCTGACCGTCCTTTGAGAAGTAATCGGGCGGAACTCCCGAAACTCTGCGGCGCACAAAGCTGCGCTCGTCTATCTCAAAAAGCTCCGTATTGCTCCAAACATCGGCACTGTCGGTTGAGACGTATATCGGCATATCGCCGAGTATTTTTACGCCGTTTTCGTTGGCAAACTGCTTTATGCGGTGCCATTGAGAAAAGGCAATATACTGCTCGAATTTATAAAAATCGGCTTCGTCTTTCAACTCGTCTCTGTTTTTAAGCGCATTTTCGTACCGCGCGAATTTTTCATCCCACTCATACCACGGCTTGCCGCCGAATTTTTCCTTTGCGGCGCAAAACAGCGAATATGCTTCGCACCACGGGTTCTCCTCGCAGAATTTTTCAGTCTCCGCAGATACTTCGTTTTTCTTGTTTTGATACGCGATTTTTAAAAGCTCCCTGCGGCTTTTTGCGGCAAATTCGTAGTCCGCCGTGTAAGGCGAGCCGTAATATACGCTTCGTGCAAGGTCGTCTTCCGACACAAAGCCGTCATTTTTGAGCGTGTCCGGGTCAATCAGAAGCGGTGACAACGCAAATGCCGCCGGAGACGCATAAGGTGAGCCGTAAAAATCCGTAGGACAAAGCGGCAGCACCTGCCAATATGAAAACCCCATATCCTTGATACGGCGTATAAACCGTTTTGTCTCTTCGCCCATTACGCCGATTCCGTATTTTGACGGGAGCGACGTGATATGCATTAAAACTCCGCCGGCTCTTGTGTTAAGCATTATATAATTCCCCTTTTTTGAGCTTCGTTTTGATTTATGCCGCTTTGAGATACTCCTCAAGGCACAGGCCGCTCTTATTCATCGCCTTTGCAGCCTCTTTGCCGACATAACGCCAATGCCACGGCTGATAATTCATACCCGTTTTGTCAGTTTTATTTTCGGGATAGCGCAAAATAAAGCCGTAATCCTGCGCATTTTTTACAAGCCACGAAAACTCCTTCGTAGAGGCAAAATCGGAGCTTGCACTCACAATATCCATTGACAGGCCGAGATTTTGCTCGGAATATCCGCCCGGCAAAATAAACGTGCGCGCCTTTGCGGCGGCGTCGTCATCGGACAAGCCCTGATTTTTATAATAACTCACCTTTCGGTTGTAATTATCGTTTTGACGTGAAACCGAGCAATACCCTGCATACGGAGTTAAAACGCAGCCGTCCTTCTTTGCGGCGTCGTACATCTCTTGATACGCTTTAACAACTCTCGAATCAAGCTGCACGCTGCTTCCGCTTATCGCGTTTGCAAGCGACGGCACATATCCGTCGGGCAGCTTATGCCCTGCGTTAACAAGCGTGAGCTCCCAATTGCCCGAGCTCGGGTCTACGGTTTGAGGATTGTTAAAATCGGCTGCCGAAGCCGTAACGGGCGGTGCCGATGCGGTCGTCTCCGGAACGGTTTCAGGGGCTGTCGTTTCCGCGGTAGTCTCTTCTTCGGTCGTCTCCTCCTGCGTTTCTTCCGGTGTGGTTGTTTCGCTGATTTTTGCTTCGAGCCTCTCGACGGCAGGGTCATTTACCTCTCTTTGCCCTATCGTAAGCTCGCCGACTATAAGCCCCGTCATTATAACGGCCAAAATTACAAACAGCAAAAATTTTCTTTTTACCGTCTTTTTCAATCTGACTTTTTTCTTCATATTTCGCGTCCTTTTAAAATCTCTTCTTGATATTTTAAAATGTTTACGTCGGATTGTCAATCAAAAGGCGCATTTCGGCGACAAAATTCAGCCGACGGAGACTTTTTTCTCATCAAAGTAAGCGAAGCCGTCAATCCACACATTGATTTTTTATCTTTAAGGCACTCCGACAATGCGCAAAAAAGACCCTGCGGATTTTACTCTGCAAGGTCTTTTTCCTGTTATGGTTTAAAAATTGGGGTTGCCCAAAATCAAACTCTGATTATTTGTTCTTCTCTGCGATTGCAGCCTGAGCAGCAGCAAGACGAGCGATCGGAACACGGAACGGTGAGCAAGATACATAGTCGAGGCCGATCTTGTGGCAGAACTCAACAGAAGACGGGTCGCCGCCGTGCTCACCGCAGATACCGCAGTGAAGTGACGGACGGGTAGCTTTACCGTTCTTAACAGCCATTTCCATGAGCTGGCCTACGCCGACCTGGTCAAGCTTAGCAAACGGATCGCTCTCGAATATCTTCTTGTCATAGTAAGCACCGAGGAACTTACCTGCATCGTCACGGCTGAAGCCGTAAGTCATCTGAGTAAGGTCGTTGGTACCGAAGCAGAAGAACTCAGCTTCCTTAGCGATGTCGCCTGCGGTAAGAGCCGCACGCGGAATCTCTATCATGGTACCTACTTCATACTTCATATCGGAGCCGGCAGCTGCAATTTCTGCATCTGCAGTCTCAACAACGATGTCCTTAACATATTTAAGCTCTTTAGCGTCGCATGAAAGCGGAATCATAATTTCGGGAGCAACAGTCCAGTCCGGATGAGCCTTCTGAACGTTGATAGCGGCGCGGATAACAGCCTTAGTCTGCATCTTTGCGATTTCCGGATAGGTTACTGCAAGACGAAGTCCGCGGTGACCCATCATCGGGTTAAACTCGTGAAGAGAAGCGATGATAGCCTTAATCTGCTCAACGGTCTTGCCCTGAGCGTCTGCAAGCTTCTTGATGTCAGCTTCTTCGGTGGGAACGAACTCGTGAAGAGGCGGATCGAGGAAACGGATTGTTACCGGGCAGCCCTCAAGTGCTTCATAGAGCTTTTCAAAGTCGCTCTGCTGATAAGGAAGAATCTTATTAAGAGCAGCTTCTCTCTCTTCAACGGTGTCGGAGCAAATCATCTCTCTGAATGCGGCAATTCTGTCCTCTTCAAAGAACATATGCTCTGTACGGCAAAGGCCGATGCCCTCAGCGCCGAGTTCTCTTGCCTTCTTAGCGTCAGCCGGAGTATCTGCATTGGTACGAACCTTGAGGGTTCTGTACTTATCAGCCCAGCCCATTATTCTGCCGAAGGTGCCTGCTATGGTAGCGTCAACAGTCGGGATAATGCCCTCATAGATGTTGCCGGTAGAACCGTCTATTGAAATGTAGTCGCCCTCGTAGAATTCCTTGCCTGCGAGAGTGAACTTCTTATTTTCTTCGTCCATATCGATAGCTGTGCAGCCCGATACGCAGCAAGTACCCATACCGCGTGCAACAACGGCAGCGTGTGAAGTCATACCGCCGCGAACGGTGAGAATACCCTGAGAAGCCTTCATACCGGTGATGTCCTCGGGAGAGGTCTCAAGACGAACAAGAACAACCTTTTCGCCTCTCTCGTTCCACTCCTCTGCATCCTCTGCGGTGAATACTATCTTACCGCAAGCAGCACCGGGAGAAGCACCGAGGCCCTTGCCGAGCGGAGTAGCTGCTTTAAGAGCTGCTGCGTCAAACTGCGGGTGAAGAAGAGTATCAAGGTTACGCGGGTCGATCATAGCTACCGCTTCTTCCTCGGTTCTCATACCCTCGTCAACGAGGTCGCAGGCAATCTGAAGAGCTGCCTGAGCTGTTCTCTTACCGTTTCTGGTCTGAAGCATATAAAGCTTGCCGTGCTCAACGGTGAACTCCATATCCTGCATATCTCTGTAATGATCCTCAAGGGTCTTGCAAACATTTTTAAACTCTGCAAATGCCTCGGGGAACTTCTGCTCCATCTCTGTGATGTGCATGGGAGTACGAACGCCTGCAACAACGTCCTCGCCCTGAGCGTTTGTAAGGAACTCACCGAAGAGGCCCTTAGCGCCGGTAGCCGGGTCACGTGTAAATGCAACGCCTGTGCCGCAATCATCGCCCATGTTGCCGAATGCCATTGACTGTACGTTAACTGCGGTACCCCATGAATACGGGATGTCGTTATCACGGCGATAAACGTTTGCACGGGGGTTGTCCCATGAACGGAAAACAGCCTTGATAGCGCCCATGAGCTGATCCTTGGGATCGCTCGGGAAATCCTCGCCTATTTTAGCCTTATACTCATCCTTGAACTGCATAGCGAGCTTTTTAAGGTCGTCGGCGTCAAGCTCTACGTCCTGAGTTACGCCCTTTTCCTTTTTCATCGCGTCTATAAGCTGCTCAAAATATTTCTTGCCGACTTCCATAACAACGTCGGAATACATCTGAATAAATCTTCTGTAGCAGTCCCAAGCCCATCTCGGATTGCCTGACATTTCGGAAATTGTGTTAACAACCTCCTCGTTAAGGCCGAGGTTGAGGATTGTGTCCATCATACCGGGCATTGAAGCGCGCGCACCGGAACGAACCGATACGAGAAGCGGATTTTTCTTATCGCCGAACTTTTTACCGGTGATGCCTTCCATCTTTACGATGTACTCGTTTATTTCAGCCATGATCTCGGGATTGATCTCGCGGCCGTCCTCATAATACTGAGTACAAGCTTCTGTTGTGATAGTGAAGCCCTGCGGTACCGGAAGACCGATGTTGGTCATTTCGGCAAGGTTTGCGCCTTTACCGCCGAGGAGCTCACGCATGTTAGCATTACCCTCTGAAAAAAGGTAGCAATACTTTTTTGCCATTGAGAATACCTCCAATTATAAATTACAGTGTTAATGGCTGCCCTCGCTTTAAAGCTATGGGCATTATAAACCGCTTGATATTATAACAGAAAAAATACGGCATTTCCATAGTTTTTGCGAATTTTTTGTATTTCGGCGAAATAAATTAAGCACAAAATACAAATTTGAGCATTTTAGGGGAAAATATGCAAGTTTTACGCCGTTTTTTGCAACTAACAACTGTGCAAATCAAAAAGGAGCCGTAAAAATTACAGCTCCTTTCGGAAATGAAATTATACAAGACCCGCATACATCTTTAAGATGTACTCCGCGTCAAAGGTCGAAATATCGCCGCTGCGGTTTGCATCCGCAACATATTTAGCCGTGGGGGACAGCTCCTCCATACCGTTTACGTATCTTAAAGCAAGCCTTGAGTCAACGGGCGTTATGCTGCCGTCAAGGTCCACGTCGCCGAACTTTGCCGTAAGCGGAGCCACATAGTGAGTTCCCGCATTATAAACGAGAAACTGCGGATACTCCGCCCAAGTGTCAACGGTCGGCTGCGTTTTCGCCGTCATCGCCCGCACATAAAGGTCACAGCCGTTTTTGCGGTAATCAAACATCGAATGGCCGTAATTCTTTATAAACCATGTGTTTTCGGGGAGCATACAGGTTGAGGCGTCGATAATGCCGTCCTCGGAAAGACAGTTGTGCCCGACGTCCCTCGCCTGAACGTAATCGTCGCCGAGAGTCGTTTTAAGACGGGCGCAGGTGGCACCGCCGCTTGTACGGTTTGTCTCTATAACTCCGTCGCTCGTGTAATCGGCGGTAGGCGTAAACGGCGCTATATAAAGATTGTAGTTTGAGAATATGCAAACAGAAGTGCCGCTTGCCTTGGCTCTCTGTAAAATCGAAGAAATATTCGCCTGTATATCGTGTATCTCGTCGATTTTTCTCTCAAAGGTCGCCCAGTTGGCTGCTATCACGGAAGCCGAGACACCGCTTTGCTGCTGATTTTTCTCCATATACGCCCGCATTACGGCTTTTGCGTCATCATAGTATTCATCGGGTACAAACGCCCAAAGACTCGGCGTGTAGCCGAAGCCGGAAACAAGGCACTCGGTATAAATTCGGTCCTTATAGGTTCTGCCGCTGCCGTCGGGAAGCTCGGTCTCAAGGAAGCCCTCAAGCTTCGGCACCGCAAGCTGCAAAAGCTTTAAGGTGTCAAGCACCTTGCCGAGAGTGTCGGAATTCATACTCTGATTTATAAACGGGATAAGCTCATCTATGCCGACGGCTATCTCGCCCTTAAAGAGACAGCCCACCATATCAAGCCCCGTAAATGCGGAATTGAGCATGGTTATGTTTGAAACATCGTCACAGCCGTAAAGCCCCAAATACGAAGCCAAAACCGCTCCGCCCATACTGTGGCCGGCAATCGACACCTTGTCGACGTGCTTATCCGCCTTGATTTTTTGAACATACGTGTTTATGTCCGCAGCAAGCTCCTGCATAGATTTATGCCAAGTAAGACCGTAAACGTAAACGTTGTCGGCACCGACTTCGTCGCAGCACGCGTCGACTATATCCTTATCAAAGACGTCTGCCCTTGTGACCTCGTCAAGTCCGTATTGCGATACCGGCTCGGTATATTGGTCTATAACGGTGACGTCGGGGTGCTTTGCCGTGCCGTCGGGATTGCACGAAACCGGCTCGAAAAGATTGTTTGCTATTTCCACTATTCCCGTGCAAAACGTTTCATAATCTCCCTTTAGAAACGCGCCGAGCGGAGCTATGGCGTTTTTCGCCGTTTCAACTATTGCGTCCTGCGACGGCCCCCAAACCTGATTTCCGTCACCGTCCACCAGCACATATTCGCCGAAGCCGGCTATTATCAGGATAGGCGTAACCTTATCCTTGGGCTCTGCGGCTGCCGCGGGAACAAAGCAAAGAACTGTCATGGTCAGTGCCAAAAGTATACTGACAAACTTTTTCATCCTGTTTTTTGACATAATTATTCTCCCCCTGCTTTAAACAATTAAGTAGATATTACCATAATTATATCATTTTTGCAATATTTTTTATACAATCAGCTCATAAAATCCGTCTCAACCCTTTTAATTGACGTTTCGGGCGAATATGTCCATTTATCTATGTGACCGTCACTTATAAAATAATCCGCCGCCGGACTTTTGCCGTCACCGGTAAAATAGTCCACGATAATAAGCTTTATTTTCATCCTTTCGGGATTTATGCTTTTTATGTAAACCGCGGCACTGTCACCTGCGCGCGGCCCTGAGGCGCATTCGGCAAGCCCTGCAAGATTGGGCGCAAGCTCCACGAATATACCGTAATCCTCCACAGAGCGTATTACTCCGGGCACGGTTTCTCCGGGCGCGAATTTTGAAGCATTTTCCTCCCAAGTGCCGAGCAGCTCCTTTTGCGACAAGGTGATTCTGCCGTTTTCGTCTATCGATTTCACAACAGCCTTTATATCCTGATTAACCGAAAAACGAACACACGGATGAGGTATGCGCGACACCGAGATACCGTCTATCGGCATAAGTGCCGAAATGCCTGCGCCTATGTCGCAAAACGCGCCGAACGGCTCAAGGTGCGTCACGCGCGCGTCGATTATATCGCCCGGAATGAGTCTTGAAGTATAATTTGCCGCGCACTCCTCTTGGAGCTTGCGGCGGCTGAGCAGAGCGAATGTCTCGCCCCTTTCATTCTCGGAAAATCCCGTTATCACAAAGTCAACGGGCTTATTAACGCGCGATATTATGGCTATGTCGCGAACCGTGTTATCTTCAATCCCCATAGCGCATTCCTTGCGCGGCATAAATCCCTTCATACACCTTAAATCCACGTCGAGATTGTGTCCGCGGTCGCAGAGAACCGCGCGCGCCTCAAGCGATTCTCCCGACAAAAAGGCGTTTTTGAGCTCCGCCGGGCTTGAAAGCCTTTTTTCGACAGCTTCAATGTCTGCGCGTGCACCCTCGGGGTAATATTTTTTCATAATTCTCACCTGCTTTGTTTACACTATGCCTGCCGCTTTATAAACACCGTGTCCCTTATGGCAGGTACAACACTATATGTATATGCGGCAGCTCTTCGGTTGAGAATTAACGCGCGATTTTATTTTAGCCCGGTAAGCCTCCGGTTTTGCCGCGACGCAGAACGAAGCGAGCCGCTCAAAACCGTAATAAACAAAGTCCGCAAAATGCAAAAGTGCCGCAAACACGAGGTTTGCGACACTTTTTTACACCATATTCAAACATCACTTTTTAGCCTGCTTTGAGTACTTCTTGAGATATATAAATCTCATAAGTCTTGTCTCAATGGGGTTTATGGGCTTGCCTGCCTCAAACAGTCTTGCGCCGACTGCGGTCTTGCAGCCCTTATCCATTACCATCTCAACCGCTGTGGCATCATATTCGCTGCCCGATACGCAAAGCGCACCGTTGTTGTTAAGAAGAACTCCGTTTCTGCCCTTGAGAGCCTTCACGACCTTCTTAGCGGTCTTTTTTGTGCTGTTGGGATTAAATGTTACCGAGCGAACGGTTGCGCCGACAAGCTGTGCAAAATCGTCAAGAAGCGGCTTCATTGTTTTGCCCGACTTAGACATTGCGACTTCCGCCGGTGTTTTGGTGTGCATAATGAAGTTTACGTCCTTGCGCTTTTTATAGATGGCTCTGTGCATTTCAGCCGAAGCCGGATAATCATTGCCTGCTACAAGCTCACCCGTTTTAATATCTATTCTGACTATCGAGCCGTCGCCGTCTACGGCACTTATATTAAACACGCTGCCGTCACGTTCGCTGTTGCACGGCTCAAATACCGGAGCCTCCTTGGCACTCGAGTCAAAGAGAGAGCCGATATACTCGGCTACGTCGCCTAAGGTCTCGGCTACCTTACCGGTGATGAGACGGTATCTGTTTTTAACGGTAGTTTCGCAGATCTTTTCGAGCTCTGCCGCCACCTTAAACGCCTCGTCGTAATCCTTACCCATGCAAAGAGCACCGTGGTGAGCCATAATTACGGCCTTGGAGTCCGAACGCTTTATAGCCTCGACAACGCCCTTGCGAAGCTTGCCGGTTCCGGGAAGTCCGTATGCCGCAATCGGGACATTATCGCCGACTATTTCGGCCGACGCGGGTTCAACCTCGTTTATATCCATACCGAGCGCACTTATGACGGACGCCTGCATCTGATGCGTGTGAATTACGAAATTAACCTCGGGGCGAAGACGATATGCCTCGGCATGAATGCCCTTTTCGGAGGACGGCTTAATGTCACCCTCATAGCTGCAATCGTCGATATTAACAACTACTATTTCGTCGGGAGTAAGAGTTTCATAGGGACGTCCGCTCGGAGTAATAACGAATTTCTTATCGTCTACTCTGCATGAAATATTACCCCATGTTCTCGCGATAAGGCCGTATTCAACAACCTCTATACCGGCTTTAATGACGAGCTGTTTTGCTTCCATTATATCCATTGTATTCACCTCTTCGTTATTTATAACAAAACGGGACAGACGGAAAACCCGTCCGCCCCGTTTTCTTGGGATTAAATTCAGTCAGCCTTAACAGCGACGTTTTCAAATACTCTGTCGAAGCAAGCAAGAGCCTGGTCGATCATCTTAGGAGTATAAGCGGCTGAAGTATAAAGACGGCTGCCTGCGAGAGTTACAAGACCCTCTGCCATGTAAGCTGCGCCCATATGCTCCATTTCCTTCTGTCTTATGCCGGTCTCGCCGAGAATTGCCGGGATTTCCCACGGTTTCTTCCAGTTAATCTGATAGTGCATTGTGCCGACTGTCTCAAGGTGGCAGATAGAGCCGGTGTTCCAAACTACGAAGGGAAGACCGTGCTTCTTAACGAGCTCTTTAAGACCCGCACAAATTCTGTCGCCCATCTGACCTGCCTTCTGGCAAGCGTTTGTTCTCTCGATTTCTTCAAGAGTGAAGTAACCTGCGCAGCATGAAAGCGGGTTAGCGGTCATTGTGCCGCCGACAAGAGCCTTGTGGATCTTCTTACCGCTTGAATCAAGTCCTGCACCGAGATACTTCATGTACTCTCTCTTACCGCCGATGCCGCCTGCACCCGGATAACCGCCTGCAATAACTTTACCGAATATGGTAAGGTCGGGCGATACGCCGAAGTAACCTTGAGCACCTGCCATACCGATACGGAAGCCTGTAACAACCTCATCGAATACGAGGAGTGCGCCGTATTTGCGGCAAAGACGCTCAACGCCCTTAACATATTCAACGGTGATGGGGGTAGTACCGCTCTCGGGGCCTACCGGCTCCATATAAACGGCTGCTGTGCCGCCGCGGAACTGGTTGAGTCTGAGCTTTCTCTCAAGATCGTCAAGATCGTTCGGAGTAGTCTCCTGAATGAACATGAAGCAGTTGAGCGGAACACCGTGAGCCTGTGTGAACTTGGTGCCGTTTACGCGGATACCGTATGCCATCTGATCTGACCAGCCGTGGTAAGCGCCGCCCATCTTTATGATGTTCTTATGCTTTGTAGCAAGTCTCGCGATACGAGCCGCACCCATGCAAGCCTCGGTGCCCGAGCCCATCATACGGAACATATCAACGGTTTCAACGCTGTCGGAAATCTTTTTGGCGAGCTTGTACTCAAACTCGTGGAAAAGTCCGGTTGAGGGACCGCAAGTATTAAGGAGGTCGATGACCTGCTCACGAACAGCTTTCGGGTTGGAGCCGAGAACAGTCGGGCCGCCTGCCTGAAGGAAGTCAAAATACTTGTTGCCGTCAACGTCATAGAGATATGCACCCTCTGCCTTTGTGAAAACAAGCGGGAAGGGATAGTTGAAAGCAAGGTTATGCTGAACGCCGCCGGGGATTATCTGGCGAGCTTCCTCAATCTGTGCTTTTGATTTGAGGCACTTTTTGTTGTAATACTCATCCTCGTATTTTTTAAGAGCCTCCGGCTTGATGGTGTAAATCGGCTTTTTAATAAGCTCATCAAGCTCTTTGTTGACTGCAACAGCGTCATTGTACTCCGAAATTGCAAATCTTGTGTCCATATCGTGACCTCCGTTTAATAAAATTAACGAAACGGTGCTGCGCAAAAGCGGCGCACCATAGATAACCACGTGTAGTGAATTACCGTTCACTTGTAATTATAGCACAAAAAAGACTCTTGTCAACGCAAAAATACGACGCGGCAAACAAAACGAACTCAAAATTGCGGACGTTTAGATGTTTTTTAACTATTATTTGAATTTGTTAAACTAAACAGCCGTGAATTTGAAAAAATGACGAATACATCTGTGGGGTGTAAATAAGCAACTACACAATATATTGATGATTACTCCGTCAAAATAAATAATCGATATGTTAATTATTCGTCAATCTGCCGAAATTTCGAAATTGCGGCAAAAAATTGCGGATTTTTTGCATAAACGACTCTTTCGACTGCCGAATTTACATTGCAGCCGCTTTCAGGCTACATCAAATATGGTGATTCCCCACAGTGTGGGGAAATGTCAAAAGGCTCCCTTGTAAAGGGTGATTCCCCACGGTGTGGGGAAATGTCACGAAGTGACAAAAGGGGACGGGCTCCCGTCAGGAGCTGGACGCGAGTCCACGAGCGGACTGAGGGATTAAAAAGTAATTTGCTTTCTATTTAAATTCCATAAAACTCCGTAGAATCCCTCCGGCTTGCCTTCGGCAACCCTCCTCCCTTTTCAAGGGAGGCAAAAAGCTTCCAAACTGCTTTGGTGAGGCTTGCTCTCTGCAAGGGAGGCTGAAAAGTAAAAAGACGAAAACGGAAGTGGAAAACGAATAGTGAAAAGGGCGGGCAGGGGTGTGTGGAAAGCTCCTCATATGACACGCAAAAAAATAGGCATACAACACCTAAATTAAGTACAAAAACAGAATAGGCACACGATATCAGAATCGGGTACAGAAACGGAATGGTGCACAAAATGTAAAACAGGGCACAAAAAAACAGAGCAAGGCGAACCTTGCTCTGCTTATGATTGTTAATAAATCGGATCGATTGCTACGTGAGCGTCAGATCTCAACCCAACCCGAGTCGCCGCCCTCTACGGGGCCGGTGCCTATGGAGATTGTGATGATATCATCAAGCTCGTATGCAGAAACATCGAAATCCGGTGTTTGATAAACCTGTTTCATTGAGATTTAATCTCCTTTCAAGATATAATAATAAAATTTAATGTCGGAACGGAATATTCAGTTTTGAACAGCCGAACCGATAGTAAAGTTTCGCTGTGGTTTCTTGGTAAAATTCAATTACTGAGCTTTCCAAGCAGCAACAGCAGCATCATATCCTGAAGCAACTTTAGCAGTTACAGCTGCGGAATACCAAACATAATGATCGGCAGTACCGTCATTGTAGCATACATAAGCGATGCAGTCAATATCAGTTGCCTGAGAAGCATGAGAGATATTCTTGACGATTGCGCCGAAGTATGCATCGGAAGAAGCGTTTGCCTGACTTACATAGTCGGTAGAAGCAGCCTTCCAAGCTGACGGAAGTGCGGTGCCTTTTTCAACTGCTACCTTAGCATCAGCTGCATCGGCAGCGCCTGTGTTGGCAGCAATGAAGCCAACGCTCTTAATTGTATTGCCGTTTGAGTTCATAGCAGCGAAGTCAGCAGCTGTGATAACCGAAGTAAGTCTGAACTGGAAGAGATCATCCGGAGCAGTTGTCTTATCGCCTGTGAACTTAACCTGAGTCTTATACTTAGCTACAGCATAAGACGGCTCTGCACCTGCAACTGTCAATTTGACCATTGAATTGGTCAAATCATACTCGGTGTTTGCCATACGCTTAGAGCCTAAAGCAAAGTAAGTAGTGCCTCTAACAAATGTTGCGTTATGGGCACCAATCCAAATCTCGTCACCGGGTTTAACCGAATCAGAAACTGTCATCTTAAATGAGAGATAAGCTTCTCCAGCTTTAGGAGCCCATCTTTTTGCAGATGAAGTAGCAGAGCCAAGTATCATTATGCCCTTGTTAAAATAAGCAAGTTCATCTGCTGTCATCTGAGCTTTAAGCATCTGAGCAGTATTGAAGTTCATATTACCAGCAGCATTGGGGTTAGCAAATGATTCTGCACAATCGCCTTCCCAGGTTCTGAATTCCGTAATTGTGGAACCAACGGGAGTAAGCTGATCACCGTTATAAACGATTGTGTTACCAAATGCAGCCCAATCAGTTTTTGAACCCGGATCGATAGTCATCTTAAATGTAACTATATCTCCGGGGCTGACTGTTGTTTTATCAGCAGTTGCACTTATTTTAACCTCACCGGTTGTTAACGAGGGGCTATAAGTGTAAGCACTCGCCATAAGCGCAAAGCAGGAAATCATCATGACAACAGCCATAATAACAGAAAGCACTTTTCTGCGCATCTGATTTACCTCCTATAAAATGAATTATAAACTTATATTCCCTTTGCAGCAGCAACTGCAGCAGCTGTCTCTGCCTGAGTCGGGAAATCGGAGTAACTCGCAACGCCCTCTAAATAAGTTACATCAGTAGCATCTATAAAGCCGTCACCGTTGATGTCAGCAGCCATACCGGTTACCGAGCCATCATCAGCTGAAAAGTCGAAATCGGAATAACTAGCAATACCTTCAGCAAGTGTAACGTCGGTAGCATCTATAAATCCGTCGCCGTTAACATCACCGAGGAAGATGAAATAGTATGTTTCAACAACTTCGCCGCTATCGTTAAGAAGCTCGATTTTTGCGCCTGTGCTCATCTGGCCCTGTTCGTTTTCAGTTACCTGAATTGAACCGGCGGGAGTCTGCAAAGCGTCAGCAATGGAATCACCGTTATCGGTTGCGACACCGTAAACGAAACCGTTGCCATTGGCACAAGTTGAAACTCTGTCGATTATAACACCTTTAGCTTTTCCTGTTTCAGAGAGCTGAAGTTCCGGATCAGCTGCAGCTGCAGCCTTCATTACCGGGAAAGTAAGTTTCTGACCTGTGGTATAAACCGTTGAGGTTACATCAGAGGTCTTGTAAGAACCTACATAGAGTTTACCGCCGAGATTGGTCATTGTTTTCTGATCGTTAAGCACACCGAAAGCGGCCGCAGTATCGGAAATGGCCTTAGAAGCGGTAAAGGTGAGGGTCGAAAGTACGACGCCGTTTGCCTTCTGAGCAACAGCTCCGCCGGCAGCCTGCGGTAATACGCCGACATAGACATAAGTCTTGCCGCCCGCAGCAGCATCATTTACGACCGTCTTTGTTGCATCGCCTGCACCGAACAGCGTTGAAGCGGTTGTGCCGCTTACAAACTTAACAGCACTGCTGTCATACTGAACAGGAACAGAAACCGTTGCAGCATAATAATCTGTAGTTAATTTTACGGTAACCTTGACCGTATCGCCTGCGTTATATGACGCCTTGTCAAACGATAAAGCGATAGTGCCGTTTTCTGCGACACCGGTATTATCATTTGCGAAAACGCCGACTGCAAGCACGCCAAGGAGCATAACTACAGATACAATAAGGCTAATAGCCTTTTTTGCCTTGGTCATTTTTTGCCTCCTTCTATTCTTAATCAATATTAAATATACACTTTTGAGAGCACAATGTCAATAATTTGTGAATAAAAATGGCACACCGAAAGAAAATATCCCTTACGCTATCACAAATAAAGTTATTTCTTTGCGGGCTTACAAGCTTTGTACCGTTTTTTCACAAAACTATTCCGCCGCACTTTTAAAGCATATGCTCTAATCTTTTTAAGAATATCCCATTACATACGCCCTTGTGGGGGAGAAAACTCCCCCACCGGGTTTTCACTTAAGTAATTAAAGGAAATTACTTCTGAGCGATTGCAGTTCCGCCGTAAGCAGCGTCAACTACAAGGCCGTAGTTAGCGAGGTCAACCTTACCGGTAGCAAGGCCGCCTGCAGTCTTATAAGCGCCTGTGAGAGCAGCTTTGTTGTTGATTGCGAGGTCCATGGAGGAAGCATCGAATCCGTCAACAACACCGTCGCCGTTTACATCGCCGTAGATAACGACTGTGTAAATAGCAACCGGAGCACCGCTCGACTTAAGGCTGAGTGTTGCGGTAGCGCCTGTACCATAAAGGCCTGCAGCGTTAGCGGCAACATTAAGAGTTGTAGCCGAAGAATCCTTAGCCGTTACTCTTGCGAGTACGTCGTCGGCAGTAGCGAGCGAGCCGGGTGTTACGCCGGTGATGAGAGAAGCGCTCTCTGTTACGGAAACGCCCTCACTTGAACCCGCTGTGGTGGGAACTGCTACGTACTTGCATACGAACGGAGCCATAGCATTCTTGAGGTTTGTGATAACAGCATCAATCTGAGCTGCTACAACGTTTGAATAGAAGCGGTCATTTGCAGCATAGTTTTCAGCGGAGCCGCTGTAAAGGTTTGCTGTGTTGCCCTTCTCATCGGTGTACTCATAACCGAGTACGGAAACGAGCTTAGCATAAGCTTCGGTCTCTGTGAGGCCGTCAGCCTTAGAAGCGTCAAATGTATATGCACTGTTGTCAGTGAATATTGACTTAGCCTGAGCTATAACTGCCTCAAGCTCGGTGTAAGCACCTGCCTCGAGAGCAGAAGCCGATTTCGGCATAAGAGCGCGCTGAGCGATTTCAAGCTCATACTTAACATCGAATACCTCGGACTGAAGAGCCTTAGCGTTGGCATTTAATGCCTCGGCAGCTGCAAGAGCCTTGGTGTATCTTGCATAAGAGCCTGCTGTGTAATCAGCCTCTTTGTAGTCCTGAGCCTTAGCCGCAGCAATTTCTTTAGCAAGGAACTGCTTTTCGGTTTTAACCGCAGCACTCTTCAGGAAGCTTGCATACCAAGCAATGTTCTTAGCGCTGTTAAGGACTTCAAGCTCCGAATAACTGGGAGCCTTGTAAGCCTTTACGGCATCCATATAAGCGTTCTGAGCTTCGATTGAAGGAGCCTTCATGGAAGCTACGATAGCACTCTTATATGTAGCGGTTGCCTTGTTGGCAATAGCAGTAATTTCAGCCTCTGAAAGTGAGCTGCCGTCAATGTACTTTTCGGGAGCTACGGGGCCCTTGTAAGCGTCAATGATAGCGTTGCCGGCTTTCATTGCCTTTTCGTAAGCCCAATAAGCATAGAGGTCGAAGTTCTGATAGTTGATGTCGCCGGCAGCCTTAAGAGCAGCCTCAATGGGAGCCGGTGTAACGGTTGCTGAACCGCTTGAAGGTGTTGTGCTTGCTGTATCAAGAGCCTTAACGGCGGTTTCAAGAGCGGTTACGGCTGCAGTGAGATTAGCATCACTGTAATTGCCGAGGTTAGCCTTCTTGAACGGGCCGTAAGCGAGCTTAGCAGCAGCGGTAAGAGCTGTCCAGTAAGTGTCCCAAGCCTCTGCCGGATACTTAGAAGAATCGCGGTTAGCCTTGAACTCGCTGTCTACAAGAGATTTAATCGGCATCGCATTGTAGTAATAGAGAGTGCCGAACGGGGCAGTCATGGTAAGAGTACCGTGACGTTTCCTGTATTCACCATAAACAGTTACCGAGCTGTTACCGAGATCATATGTGGCACCCGAGGGAACCGTCGCTGCGTCAACATCGGATTTAAGTCTGAGCGGGTTAACGGTAACAATACCGTTGGGATCGCCTGTCATAAATTTCTGACCGGCGAGAGCCTCTGCCTGACCCGAGGACTCAAAGTAGGTTGAATCATAAGCGGAAACAGAGCTTGCGTCGAACTTACAATCAGTATCTCTCTGGTTAGTCCAGGTTACGGCAATGTTTGAAATAGCAGAAGCAAGAGCCGATGCACTTGTTACAAGATAATCTGTGGTGGTTTCACCCTTCATCTTAACTACATCATAGAGGCTTGTCTTCTTATCTTCCTTAGACCAAGCGGAGCCGACGGTATCGGCTGTATCGTTGGTTGCATACTCAAAGGTAGTGGAAGTAATGTCGCCGTCGTAAGCAGTACCGTCCTTGAAGGAGAAGCTGTAAACAGCGGTTACCTTTACAAGGCTGTCTGTGGGAACTGCCGTGTTAAGAGTAACATCGGTGCTCTCATACGGTGAAAGTTTCTTTTCGCCGCTTGTGAGCATTTCAGTGCCGTTAACGGTAACAGACTTAAGAGTGAGCATATAAGGATGATCATATGTATCGCCGTGCTTTAAGATCATACCTGCAGATGCGTTTGTTACCTTAAGAGTAGTATTCATCTGGCCGTTTGTAAGCTGTACATAGTTAAGTGTACCCTTATCTACTGTAAGCTTAGGCTCAGCATAGGACTGAGCGTTAGTAGTCCAGCCGAGGAAGAAGTTTACGAACGGAAGAGCTACGTCAAGAAGACCGCCTGATTTAACGGCATAGGCAATACCTGAAATCAATTTCTCTGCGAGGTCTGCAATAGCGCTCTTCTGAAGAATAGCGTCAAGTGAATTGTAAGAATCGGCGATAAGAGCGGTGTTGCCGCATACCTTACCGAGAACCTTGTTAAGGAGTTCTCTTACGATTCTGAATACTGCGGGATACATAGCCTCGGTTCTGAGAGTGCTGTTAGCAGGAATATTGAATATGCCCGTAACGCTGTTTGTACCGAGGAGCTTGCTTACGTCAAGGTTGAGAAGTCTGTCAATAATGTCTTCTCTGAGAACAGTCTCAAGGAAGGTCTTACCGTCAGCAGCGGTTTCGTTGATTATCTTCTCAACAGGAAGAACGTCGCGGATAATCTTGTCGAGCTTAACCCACGGATCCTGTGCGGTAGCAAGGTCGAGGTCAAGGCCGTCGGTGTTGATGAGCTTCTGGAACTTCCAGCACCACTCGTTGTCGGAGGTGAGAGCCCAGTCGATTATCCAGTCAATGGTGTCTTCCCAAGCGCGTGTGTTCTTTTCGAAGTCTGCAAGCTTATAAGTCTTGGAGGCTGCAACGCTGTAGCCGCCAGCCTTATCGGAGCCGAGGTCGGCAAGCTTGGAGAGATACTTCATACCGATGTCGGTGCCCATGGTAAAGATAACATCGAGCCAATAGCCGCTGTTCTTACCCTTTACGAGGGTCTTCGAGTTGTAATCGGCATAAATAAGTGCGTCATAGTTGTAAGTCGGAACGAACTGAGTTGCAAGCTCACGAATTACGCAAGCGAGAAGAGCGGTTACGTTCTGTCCCTTGAGCTCGGCAGCCGACGGGAGAATTATCTGAGGCATAAGAGCCTTAACGCCGATTGCGCCGAGAGCGGTAACAACATCCTGATCGGAAGCGGACTTATCTACAACTGTGTCATAGTAGCCTGCATAAACAGTCTCATAGCCGGTACCGAAGAGATACTCGGGGTTATAAGCTGCTACATACTGAAGAGCCTTGCGAAGATTGGGAACAAGGTTTGAGTTATCGCCCTTTGTCCAATTGATTGCAGCCTTTGCAGTATCCGAAAGCATTGTGTCGATTGCCTTGCCGACAAAATCGTTGAGTGCCGCAAGAACGGTGGTATAACCCGCTGCCGAAGCAGTAACGGAGCCGTTGTTTGCAGCTGTGGGCATAAACTCGTTAACGAAATCACCGGAGATGGTGTAGTTCCAGTTAATGAGCTTAGCGAACGAATTAGCGGTGGACATATCAAACTTGAGCCAGGTCTCTGTGAGACCGTCTTTGCTGACAAGGCGATAATAGCCGTTGCCGTCGGAGCCTATTGTGAAGTCCGACCACTCCCAGTTGTATGCGCCGGCAGCCTTAGAATAGAATGCCTTTACATCTGACGGAAGCTTAGCGAGAACAGCGGTGGCCTCTGAAGCCTTGCCGCCGAAGAGCTCGGTCTTTTCAGCGCCGAACCACTGTGCAAGAAGCATCTTAACGGAGCCGTTGAGAACAACGGGAGCAAGATCCTTAAATACATAGGGAGCTATCTGATAGAGAGCCGAAACAAGAGTATTGCTGTCAAGGTTGAAGATTTCGGAAACCTTACCGCTTGTAGCAAGTGAGGGAAGGAAGTAGCTGTCCTTAACGTAATATTTTACGTTTTCGCCGGCAGCGTTAGCGTAAACATAAACGCCTGTGCCGTTGCCTTCCATATCGGTTTCTTCGGTCTTATAATACTTCTCTTCCTGAGCTACATACATATTCTTGTCGGTATCATATTCAAATACCTCGATGTAAGCACCCTTAGAGTCTGAACCCTTAACATAATAATCACGAAGGCCTGCTTTAGCGCTTGTCGGAAGAGCAATGTGATTGCTTATGCAGTTGCCGGAAGCGTCTTCTTTATAAGAAGTATAGCTCTGCGGCTTAGACATAGCGTTGATGAGGACATTCTTGACAAGAGTGTCGGGATTTGCGGTTGTTGTTGAATAAGTGTTGATGAGCGTCATGTCATCGTCAACTCTTGCGAACATCGGATAAACGAGGCCTTTTAACATACCCGGAAGATCCGAGAGGTACTTATTAACGCCGGAGATATCAACAAAGTTGCCGATAATGCCGACGTCGAGTTTGCCGTCGTTGATAACCTTTTTAACGAGACCTGCGTTGTCGTTAAGAAGGGTTGCAATGCCGTTGACTATGTCGAGCTGAGCGTTGTCTTCTCTTGTCATGCCCGACGGCCAGTTTTTAAGGTTAGCGTTTTTAACTATGCCGAGCAAGCCGCTGAGAAGCTTAACAGCTCCGTTGTTAAGAAGAGCCTGTGCGCTGTCGATGGTTCCGCAAAGAGCATTAACTGAGCGAAGGTCGATAACAAGGTGCAAACCTGCTTTGTTAATAACATCGCCCATGTTTATGTTCGCGGCGGCAAGGGTAACATCGAGGAAGTCAAATACGACTGACATTCTCTCTTCGGTAGAGAGTCTTGTTACCGCGCCGTCCGGGCTGTATGCGTCAAGAGCGGTAAGGTTATCAGAAGTCTGATACTTCGTCTTTGCGGCAAACGCCATTACGGACATAGTTGAGAAAATCATGACAACTGCCAAGATGACACTTAACAATTTGGTAGATTTTTTCATACGTGTTTTTTCCTCCTAAAAAGATTTACATTAAAACCATGTATGCGTACCCGATTTTTTCTGCGGGCGGCACTCCCCGCAACAATTCCTCGCACAAAATCCGCTGTACTTCTGACCGCTCTTTGATTTACAAGAAAGCAAACCGATTTCGGCACGTTAACTCGGTCGGTTTCCACCGTTTCCACTTCCGTAAAAATGAATCGGTGGAAAACTGATGATACACACCCGAGCATATTACCGTAGGATGTGTATCAAAACGGGATGGAAACTGCACGGTAAATCAGCCGTGCGGCAGCGCTCCCTCAAAAAAGGGGGCACTTCGCCCTATTACACCATTCCTATGGTTAGTTAAAGTATAGAGTTTTAAACGAAAAAAGTCAATAAATTGTTCACACAAATTTGTTGATTTTCTGTATTGAACAAATAGAATTGTTATTTTTGGGCAAAAGTGGCAAACAAAATTGGCAATGTTGTTGTAAAATTATGAACAAATTGTTAACGTTTTCGAGTTTTGAACTTTTTGACAAGTATTGAACACGGTTTTGAACATTTTTACGGTATTTTCGGGTAAAAACAGAGGGCTTTTAGGCTCCCTCAAATAGGGTGATTCCCCACGTGTGGGGAAACGACAAAAGGCTCCCTCACATAGGGTGATTCCCCACAGTGTGGGGAAATGTCGCGGAGCGACAAAGGGGACTCTCTCCCGTCAGGAGCTGTCTGCGAACGAAGTGAGTAGACTGAGGGATTAAATTAGGCTCCCTTGTAAAGGGTGATTCCCCACGGTGTGGGGAAATGTCACGTAGTGACAAAGGGGACGGGCTCCCGTCAGGAGCTGGCTGTGAGCAACGCGAACAGACTGAGGGATTGTTCAGGCTCCCTTGTAAAGGGAGCTGTCATCGAAGATGACTGAGGGATTAAACAGCGAAGCACTTTCTTTTTAAAATCTATTTTTTGAGAAAATCCCTCCGGCTTGCCTGCGGCAACCCACCTCCCTTTTCAAGGGAGGCAAAAAGCGGCTCCCGAGGCAAATACCCCGTGAACCGCTTTGCAAATGCAATGTTCTTTATTAGAACTCTTATTTAATTGTGAGATTTGCGCCGTACATTGCCGCCAAATCAAGGCTGCCGTCAAAGGTGTTGCCGTCCTCGGTAAAACACTGCACGTGGTAAAGTCCGCCGTTGCAGACAAAATCCATGGTGAGCTGATAAACGGAATATGTTTTCGGGTTTTTGTCGTCCGCCTTTTTGACCTCGACTACGTATGCGGTGGCTCCGCATTTTTCGAGAGTTACGGTACGCTGCTCAACGGTTACGCCCGTTACCGCGTCGCCTGCCTGCGACAAAATCTGATTCCACTGCGAAACGGCGTTATTTGCCTCATTTTCCGCTGCGCTGTCATCAGTCGCCGCGCCGGAATACATAACCTGCGCGTCGAGCCCCTTGTATTTCTTTGAGGTGGCTATGCCGGAATTGCCCACGGTCCAGCCGTTGGGATAAACCATTTTAAAATACTTTGTCTCGTGAAATACGCCGTCGGTTATCTGATTGGGGAACGGAACGGCACCCGTTTTAATTTCGCCGTTTTCGTCCGTGACCTTTTTGCCGTCCTCGTCGGTGACATATATTTCAATCTCGCCGTTCTCATTGAGAACAGTGTTGCCCTCTTCGTCGGTAACAACCTCGTATGTGGCGTCCTTGGCGTTTATAGTCGGCTTCTTTTTTCCGCATGAGGCAAAAACCGCCGATATTACGATTAAGGAAGCGCAGATAACTGCGATTATTTTTTTATCCATTTGAAATCCTCCGTTTTATACATAAACAGATTATAAATTCTTTGCCTCGGAATGTCAACTGGGGATGTTAAAAATGTCCGGAACGCAAAAAAACAAAAGACAAATCTTTGTATAAACAGTTGTTTTTATTCGTCAGAGCTTACCATTTGCTCCGAATCAACCTCACCCTCGGAGTACATTCGTACGCCTTCGGGCAAGCCTTAACCGCCGCAGCCGCGCCGCTTAAGGTTCGGTTAATCCGCTCCGAGCAATTTTTCCTATCCCCCGAAAAAAGAGGGTAAAAATGTCCGGAACGCAAAAAAACAAAAGACAAATCGAGACAAATCTTTGTATAAACAGGTGTTTTTATTCGTCAGAGCTTACTCTTTCTCTTGGGCGGAGAGATTTATCCGGCCGTTTCTTGGTACACATTTGTGTATTTTATTCTTCATATTCATCTCATTTTGCATTTTTGTGCACCTCGTCTAAATTTTTTAGAGCCAAAATGGAGCCGGATATACTCTTAAAAATATACGTTATAACAATGAACTCACATATCAAAAATACTTAGTTGTGTTTCTTTTAATGACTCAACTTTTCTAATCGTTATTTTGTCATCTTCTTGAACTTGCCCACATAGAAGAGGTGACGAAGGATCATATTTGGCAGCGTTTGTTTCTACACTTTTTGAACTATAATTTGCATAGCAATATGCACATCCATTTTTGCATGTATTATAAGTACCTATTTCAACGCTTTCAACGCATCCACATTCTTTACGCTGATTTTTGTCTTTGCCAACATTAAGTTTACATCCGATAATTTTTTCAATTAATTCTCTATCTATGCAACAATTATGAATTATACCACATTCATCCAAATCTATTTTTTCTGCACAACTTCCAATCTTAATATTATTATCCGCAGCTATCTTACTTAATTTCTCAGCAAATTCCCGCAGCTCATCATCATTTAATTCATAACTTGACAATCCATCCATATTTTTTTTATTTTTAGGATATATATCAACAAAACTAATCACGCATTTTTCCGTGTATCCACTTAAAGCCTCAGCAATGCTTTTAAATGCCTTCAAATGATATTCTTTCGTATATCTATCAGAAAAGAATATAGGATCATATCTCCAAATCACTTTTTGCTTGCCAATTTTTTCGGACAGTTCTTGAAATACCGGAATCATTTCTGTTTTTTTATTTGGTAAATTAACCTCAACATCATTTCCATATCCAGTCAATGTGAATTGAAAATAGTAATTATAATCTTTTATCTCGTTTAACCTTTTCATCATCGGCAACGGATTCTTTGTCCAAAACACTATGCAATCTACAACATCTGGAGTAATTTTTATTTCACTTATCTGATGAGCATTCATCGGATTACGAACATATAAAAATCCTTCTTTTATTCTATTATAGAACCATTCCGAATAATAATTAGGAATATCAGTTCTTCTACTTACGCTTAATATCATCTAATTCACCCTTTCAAATATGATTACCTGATATCTAATATGTCCTACTTTTAAAATAGGCCATCTACTTAAATATTTCTTACAATTAGATTGACAATTTTCTTCTTGAATTTTATAATTCGCACATTCCACATTTAGAACAATAAGTGAGTGTGGGTACCGACAATCTATCCCCAAACCTCCCGCAGCGCCGCAATCTCCTGTTCCGCCAGGGTGGGGTAGAGGGTGTTGGCAAAAAGAAAATCATAGCGGTAGAGCGCAGCGCCGCTGGCACCGAGGGTGCGCAGCGTGGTGGCTTGGGTGGCGAGGGCATGGCCGGTGCACCACTCGGTGCCGGGACCGGAGGTATCGCCCTCGTCGCCGTCACCGATACGGTAAGCACCAAGGCCGAATGCCAGTTGAACGGATTCTGTGCGCGGCAGCGAGAGCCACTCAGCGGCAAGGCGGCCAAGTGACAGGGCATCGGAACCATTTTTGCGGTAGTTCAGGCCCCAGTACAGCTGCGGGATCAGATAATCACAATAGCCTGGCTTGGCCAGCCAGAGCGCGGCATCGCTGTATTGGCCGTCGCGGCAGCCGCTCAGTGTGCCCTGTGGCGAAACCCCAAACCGCACATTGAACGCATGGGCGGCGGCGTAACAGGCCCGCATTAGATCGTTTACATTTTGCCGCCGCCAATCGGCCAGCGAAAGGGTGCTGCCGCTTGCGGCATAACTGTCGGCATCAAAATCCGGGGCAGTAGTGGGGTAAAAGTAATCATCAAAATGAATGCCGTCAATGGCATAATTGGTACATAGCTCACGGATGGAATCGGCCAGATACTGCTGGACTTTGATGCTGGCGGGGTCCAGATACAGGCCGGTTGCAGTGTGCTTGACCCAGTTGGGATGCAGCAGAGCAGGGCTTTGCGCGCAGAGCTCAGCCGGGGTTCCGTTGGCCTGCAGGCGGTAGGGGTTGATCCAGGCTTCCAGCGTAAGGCCCTGGGCATGGGCGGTTTCTACCAGCACGGCAAGCGGGTCAAAACCGGGGTCCTGCCCTTGGGTGCCGGTGCAAAGGTGGCTGAACGGAAAATACCGGCTGGGGTACAGGGCATCTCCAAAGGGCCGCACATGGGCAAAAACGGTGTTTGCTCCAAGGGAGGCAATGTTCTGCATGATGGCGGCGGCATCGGCACGGAAAGCGGATTCACTGCTGAAATCGGTATGCTGCCATTCCAGAAAGCTGACCCAGACGGCGCGAATCTCCTGCGCGACAGCAGGGGACGGAGTGGGTGTAGCGGAAAGCACCGGGCTTGCGGATGGCTGCAGCGTGGTAGACGGCCCCAATACGGCGGGCATTATGAAAAGAAATGACATAAGGAAAAACACCCCCAAGGTTGATAAGAATATGCGCATGATACCACCCCTTTGCCGGTTTGCCATACACCCCAGCATATGCGCCGAAAACGAAAGGCAATACCGCATAATTCTAAGTGCCGATACGGCGAGCGAGGTGCGGCAGAT
>OKUR01000096.1_pt1:0-50000 | contig 51048 bp, 51 predicted proteins | sample 1606671 | NCBI WGS metagenome assembly OKUR01 (sample SAMEA3882519, study PRJEB24775) | human gut metagenome | biome: human-associated habitat; feature: intestine environment; material: feces | place: Netherlands | collected 2009/2010 | reverse complement strand
AGCGTTCATCCTGAGCCAGGATCAAACTCTCCACTGAATATGTGAAGAGCTGATGTTCAGCTCATCAATTAAATGTTTTCAAATAAATCTGACGTGTATCTGTTCAGTTTTCAATGTTCTGTCTCAGCCCGTCTCCCGGACTGCCTGTCTATAATACCCAATATCACAGCGTTTGTAAAGTGTTTTTTGAAGAAAATTCAAAAAAATTATTTTTCTTATTTTATATCCTGTTTTTATGCCTGAATATTATAAAAAGCATGCATTATGGATTGCATGCTTTACAAGGAATATAGCCTTCATTTTGTGCTTCCTGTGAAGAACTAAAGTAAACTTTATTCTTATCACTGATAGTTTTTACATACTGACAATCTTCAGTATGATACTTCTTAGTATTTCTAGATCCTATATATTGTGTTGTTTGAGTAGTCGTGATTTCTTCTTTACCATTAAAGGTCAATTTATTCTTCTTAGAAACACAACGGATTGTACCTAATTCATCCGTACGATAAACATGCATATTATATCTAGAGAATCTCTGTAATGCTTCCTTATGAGGATGACCATACATATTGTCTTTACCACAAGACACTACGACATAACTTGCCTTCATTCTAGATAATAGATTATCGCTGTTTGAATAAGCTGAGCCATGATGACCTGCCTGGAACACATCACATTGTACATTATTTAGTTTCTTTTCCATTGATTCTGCAGCATCACCAGTAAAGACAAAACGATGATAACCATCATCATATCTCATACATAAAGATGAATCATTATTGTTCTGTGCCCCTTCAACTACGCCAATAAACTCAATAGACCCTGCACCTACCTGAAAGGTATCTCCTACCTTAGGCACAGTAATTTTCTTTTTCTTCTCTTTAATCGCATTTAATAGTTTCATATATGTATAAGAAGAAGAGGTTCTACTAGACATATATATCTTTTTTACATTTAACTGATAAATAATATTCTTTGCATCATTTATATGATCCGCATCACAATGCGTTAGAATTAATGCATCAAGTGTATTGATATAGTGTTCCTTTAAATAATTCAAGCTCGCATTTTCACATCCATCACCGTGTCCTGCATCAATAAGAACTGTTTGGTTATTATTTTGAATAAGTGTTGAATCCCCCTGCCCTACATTAATATAAGTGACTTGAGATTTGATATTGTTTGATACTTCTTTCTTCGGTGTAGGAGCTGTACTACAACCCGTTATAAGTACCATTGATAAGAATATACTAAATAACTTCTTCATAAATTCCTCCTGTCAATCATTATAGACAACTATTTTTCTTCTACAAGAAAAAAAGACAGGAAAAAATCCTGCCTCTAACGGACACCGCCGCCTCCACCACCGGAGAAGCCGCCTCCACCACCACTAAATGATGATGAACCACCTTGTCCTGCACTTGCAGCTGAAGAAGCTGCACTCATACTATTATGTGCAAATGTATGTGTATAGTAGTAAATTGGAAAATTATTGTAAGTTGATGTTTCTTCATAACGAGGAATCGCAACCTTCAATTGTTTTTCTACACGATCCGCAATACCAAGTACTGCTGCAAAGATAAGATATTCATCCCAAAGTTTAACTTCAATGGCAGCTTTTTCTTTCATATTGTCTTCATCCTCAAGGAAGTTATTAAATCCCCATACATAAAGACATTGATCATATGCTTTATCTGTCCATACTGTACGATCACGTGGAATATTCCAGAATAAGAAACGTTTATAAATAGTTTTAGTTTTCGCGTAACCATTCTTATTCATAGAATCTTCTGTAACATTATCCACTTTAGTGAACCAATCATCTATCTTCTTATAATGTTTGCTGCACCATTTCTGAAATGCTTTTGTTTGAAGAACACCCTCTTTAGACGCAAGAATAAACATCTTATAAAGTGCTGTTTCCTGCTTATTCTCAAACTTTGCATCTACATCAAGATACATATCATAATTCTTTTTCTTGACGATTGCGCCGCTTTCCTTTTCTCTAATTGTGATGATACCATCACGTACCCATTTCAAGATAAATCCAGACACAAGGTTTTCACGACTCTCATCACCACTTATAATACCCAGCTTTTTAGCTAGATAATAGAACAAGAATATATCTTTATTACATGGAATTTCTCTAAATGGAGTGACTTCTTTACCTTTAATTATACGTCCATTCTCAAATACAACACCCGAATCTGAGAATACAATAACAGCAGCTATAATAAAGATAAGCATTACAATCACAAAGATGATGAAGATAAAGATCATAATCATCGCTGCTTTTGACATACCACTAGAATAACTAGATCCTTCTTTTGCGTCCTTCACAACATCTTCAAACTTTTTACTTGCATGACGTTTATTAGGTGATGTATAAGAATTACTTTCAAGACCCATTAATAACTGCATCTTATTACTGCCCAAAGAGTCTGTTTTTAAAGTAACACCACCATTATCAAAATTCACACTACCCGAATAACCAAATGCCCAGATTTTCGCATTCTCTTTACTATAGGGTGTCATACCAGTCACATGAATAGTAACATCTGCAACATCCAATGACATATCACTAATAAAAGCATAGTTAATACCCTGCTGGTCCTTATACTGATTCACAAAGTGCTCAATCTGGTAAACCATTGTATAAGAACGTGTCCCATAATCACCTAGACCAAAGCACAACTCATAGTGACCACCATCTTTAATCAGACCACATTTATTAATCTTAGATTCTCTAGAAACATCAGAATCCCATGTACCGATATTTTTGTATGTTACCCCACGATCATCAGTGACACCAATAAGTGTCAACGGCTGATCATTCATACCATTGAATATTTTGTATCCTTCTGTCCCTTCCGATACATCCATATCCCATTTCTCTACAAATGTTGCTGTACCATTTTGATCAATCTGGCAGGTAATGCCAATATTGTTTACTTTTGTGCTTGATGCATCAACTGCAGTTGGCATCAACAGCAACAATACTGTAAGAAATGATAATAAGCGTTTCATTAGAATTGTACCTTTGGTACTTCTTTAGATGCTTCATCCACTTCAAAGAAGTTCATCTTTTCAAAGTGGAACATTGAAGCAATGATATTAGAAGGGAACATTTCTAACTTATTCACATACTGTTTAACATCATCATTATAGAACTGTCTTGCATAACTGATTTTATCTTCAGTTTCCTTTAAATCATTCTGTAAAGACATGAAGTTTGTATTCGCCTTTAAATCAGGATAACTTTCTTGAAGCATCATTAAACGACTTAATGATCTTTCTAATTCACCAGCATTCTTAAGCTGTTCTTCTGGTGTAGAAGCAGTTACATAACTGTTTCTTGCACGAATAGCTCCTTCAAGCGTTTCCTTTTCATGCTTTGCATAACCTTTTACAGTTTCTACAATATTAGGAATCATATCTGCACGTCTTTTTAATTGAACATCAATCTGTGCCCATGCAGCAAAGCACTTATTTTTAGACTTAACAAGTCCATTGTATGTTGCGATTGCATATAAAACGATTAATACAATCACCACTACCGCAATAATCATAATTACGTCCTCCTTTGTATATGCATAATTATATCAATAAACACATGTGAAACATAGAAAAAAAGGCTATGATGCAAAATCATAGCCTTAAGGTGTTTACTTTAATTTTGTAATATCAACTAATGAAGTTGGACCCTGATGTCTCTTTTCTAGACAGTTGATTAATGCCTGTGCTGTATCTAATGATGTATAGATAGGGATACCTGCTTCAACTGCAAATCTTCTGATTAAGAAACCGTCCTTTAAGTTATCGTTTCTTGTAGGAATATCGATAACTAAGTCAACAGTATCAGTTAACATTAAGTCAAAGATTGTGTTAGACTTTTCTGCAATTCTGTTAACTCTATGAACTGGTACATCATGTTCTTTTAAGAAGTTATAAGTACCTTCTGTTGAATAAAGGTCATATCCAAACATATAGAACTGCTTAGCGATTGGTAAGAATTCTTCTTTAGAGCTGTCCTTGATTGTACAGATGATATTCTTTCTCTTTGGCAAGTTGATACCTGTTCCAATGAACGCCTTATAGATTGCTTCGTCAAATGTCTTTGCGATACCTAATACTTCACCTGTAGATTTCATTTCTGGGCCAAGTGAAATTTCAGCACCCTTGATCTTTTCAAATGAGAAGACTGGCATCTTAACTGCAACAGTTTCTTTTTCTGGCTGTAAACCATATTCATAACCCTGATCCTTGATTGAATGACCCATGATAACCTTAGTTGCAACATCTACTACTGGAATATCTGTTACCTTTGAGATATATGGAATTGTACGAGAAGATCTTGGGTTTACTTCGATTACATAAACTTCATCTTCATATACGATGAACTGGATGTTGATTAATCCAATAACGTGTAATGCTTTTGCTAAGCGCTGAGTGTAGTCACAGATAACTTGCTTGATTTCAGGCTTGATCTTCTGTGGTGGATATACTGAGATACTATCACCAGAGTGAACACCAGCTCTTTCAACGTGTTCCATAACACCAGGAATAAGTACGCCGTTTTCATCACATACAGCATCTACTTCTACTTCCTTACCTGATAAGTACTTATCGATAAGAATTGGATGTTCCTGGAACTGACGGTTGATGATCTTCATGAACTTCTTGATATCACCATCATTTAAGGCGATTTCCATACCTGCACCACCTAATACATATGATGGACGTACAAGTACTGGGTAACCTAATTTATTTGCAACTTCTAATGCTTCATCTACAGTAAATACTGTTGCCCCTCTAGGACGATCGATTTCACATTTTTCTAACACTTCATCAAAACGTTCTCTGTCTTCTGCAGCATCTACGCTATCAGCTGAAGTACCAAGGATAGGAACTCCCATATCCATTAAGTCCTGAGTTAACTTGATTGCTGTCTGACCACCAAACTGAACGATTGCGCCATCTGGTTTTTCAAGTTCAACAATGCTCTGAACATCTTCCTGAGTAAGTGGTTCAAAGTATAATCTATCAGCAATATCGAAGTCAGTAGAAACTGTTTCTGGGTTGTTGTTGACGATGATTGTTTCATAGCCAGCAGCTCTTAATGCCCATACACAATGTACTGAACAGTAGTCGAATTCGATACCCTGTCCGATACGAATTGGTCCTGAACCTAATACCATAACCTTCTTACGAGTGTTATCTGGTTTAATTTCATGTTCTCCACCATATACTGAATAGAAATATGGAGTTTCAGCATCAAATTCTGCAGCACAAGTATCAACTGTCTTGAATGCAGCAGTGATATTGTTTTCTAAACGATAATCATGAATTTCATTCTTATCTTTACCAGTTAAGTCTGCAATAACTCTATCTGGGAATTCAACTCTCTTAGCAGCCTTTAATAATTCTGGAGTTAATTCTTCTGTCTTTAATTTATTTTCGATTTCTACAAGATGTTTGATCTTATCAATAAACCATGAATCAATCTTAGTGATATTATGGATTTCTTCTTCAGTAATGCCCTGTCTTAATGCTTCAGCTACTGCGAAGATTCTCTGGTCATCTACATCTTTTAATTTAGTTCTTAAGTATTCTGTGTCTTTACCTTCCATTTCAGGAATTGATAAATAGAATACATTCTGTTCAAGTGAACGTAATGCTTTCATTAAAGCACCTTCGAAGTTATTACAGATTGCCATAACTTCACCAGTTGCCTTCATCTGTGTACCAAGTTTTCTTGATGCGCCATAGAACTTATCGAACGGCCATTTAGGAATCTTACATACGATATAGTCTAATGTTGGTTCATAAGAAGCATATGTCTTACCTGTTACAGCGTTCACGATTTCATCAAGTGAATAACCTAATGCAATCTTAGCAGCTAACTTCGCAATAGGGTAACCAGTTGCTTTAGAAGCTAAAGCTGAAGAACGGCTGACACGTGGGTTAACTTCGATAACACAATATTCAAAAGAATTTGGGTTTAATGCGAACTGTACGTTACATCCACCCTTAATATTTAATGCAGTGATGATGTTTAAAGCAGAGCTTCTTAACATCTGATATTCTTTATCACCTAAAGTCTGAGAAGGAGCTACTACGATAGAGTCACCAGTATGAACACCTACTGGGTCAACGTTTTCCATATTACATACTGTAATACAGTTACCATTGCCATCTCTCATTACTTCGTATTCGATTTCCTTCCAACCGGCAATACATCTTTCAATTAAGCACTGAGATACACGTGATAATCTTAAACCATTAGTACAGATATCATGTAATTCTTCAGGAGTTTCAGCAATACCTCCACCAGTACCACCAAGTGTATATGCTGGTCTTACTACTACTGGGTAACCAATCTTTTCAGCAAATTCTAATGCATCATCTACATGGTTAACAACTGTTGAAGCAGCCACTGGTTCATGGATTCTTTCCATTAATTCCTTGAATTCAAGACGGTCTTCTGCAAGTTTGATTGTAGTTGTATTAGTACCGATAGTACGTACGTTATGTGCTTCCAAGAAACCTTCATCATCAAGTGCCATTGCGATATTTAAGGCATTCTGACCACCAAGAGTTGGTAAGATTGAATCTGGTTTTTCTTTTAAGATTAAGTTCTTAACAACAGGAACTGTTAAAGGTTCAATATAAACATGATCTGCAATATCTTTATCAGTCATAATTGTTGCAGGGTTAGAGTTAATAAGAACGACTTCAATTCCTTCTTCTTTTAATGCACGACAAGCCTGAGTACCTGCATAGTCGAATTCAGCTGCCTGTCCAATAATAATTGGTCCTGATCCAATAACAAGAACCTTTTTTATATCTTTATTCTTAGGCATTCTACTTTCCCTCCATCATCTTAATAAACTCATCAAATAAATATTCAGTATCTCTAGGTCCAGCATTTGCTTCTGGGTGGAACTGAACAGTTTTGATATTCTTATTTAAATATTCAACACCTTCAATAGTGCCATCATTTACGTTTCTAAACCAAGCCTTAGCCACTGCAGGATCAATTGAATCATCCTTGATAACATAGTTATGGTTCTGTGTAGAGATATAAACACGGTTAGTGTCTAAATCCTTAACTGGATGGTTTGCACCATGATGTCCATATTTTAATTTTTCTGTCTTGAAGCCATGAGCAAGAGCCATTAACTGATGTCCAAGACAAATTGCGAAAATTGGCATACCGCTTTCTGATAATTTCTTCACTTCTGCGATAATATCAGTTACTTCAGCTGGGTCACCAGGACCGTTACTTAACATAATACCATCAAAGTTACCTTCTAATACTTCAGAAGCAGGTGTAGTAGCTGGGAATACTGTTACTTCACAGTTTCTCTTTGCTAATTCATTCGCAATATTACGTTTAGCACCAAAGTCATATAAAGCAACTTTCATTCTGCCTGTACCAACAGTATATTTTTCTTTACATGTACATGCCTTTACAACACCCTGTACCTTGAATGCTTTAATCTTGTCGATGACTTCGCTTACTTCATACTTATGAGTAGTAATCATACCGTTCATACAACCATCATTACGAAGTAACTTAGTAAGTGCACGTGTATCAATTCCCTGGATACCTGGGATATGATTACGTACTAAATAATCATTTAAATCTTCATTCTTTCTAAAGTTAGATCCTAAACGTGATAATTCGTTTACTACAAATCCTTCAACATATGGGTGTTCAGATTCCTGATCTTCTAAACATACACCATAGTTACCAATAAGTGGGTAAGTCATTACAACACTCTGACCTGCATAAGATGGGTCTGTCAACACTTCTACATAACCAGTCATTGAAGTATTGAAGACAAATTCGCTTATGACTTCTTTTTCATATCCAAAGCTTTCCCCTTCAAACACATGTCCGTCTTCTAAAATTAAATAAGCTTTCATAGTCAACCTCCTCAATTATGAAAAAGACATATCACCAATAGATGATATGTCCTTAAAATAAGAAATCTAAAAAATGAAAATAAGAACCCTTAGGAAACACGTTTGCAAAAACTGAAGTTGTCATAATTGTGTTTGCGTTCATATTCTCACTCCTTCTGTTGTAGTATAAACGATATTAAGATTGTAAGCAAGCAAAAAATGAATACTCAAAAATTTTTTTATTTTACTATTTAGAAGTTGTTAAATAGTGATAGATTGCACCAATAATATTGGCATCATTCGCAAAGGCACATTTCTTTACAATAGGCTTAATACGTGCTGGTTCAACCTTGTCTATAATGATATCTAAACGGTTATTGATTTCATCAATCATATCTTCTCTTACAGAGATACCCCCACCAATAATAATCACTTCTGGATCATAAGAATATTGAATATTATAGATACCTACTGCAAGCGCATAATAGAAACGATTGACATACTTCTTGAATACTTCATTTTCGTTGGCATGATCAAAGATATAACGTCCATCATATGTTTCACCTAGTTCTTTTTCTACACCTTTTACGATGGCAACTGTAGAATCAAGAGACCAAAAGTTAAACTCAAGTGAATCTGCATCAAAGTTATTAATCATATAACCAAATTCACCACCATGAAGATGTTTACCCTTATGAATCTTCTTATCCTTAATCACTGCACCGCCAATACCTGTACCACATACGACAAAGCAGCAATCCTGATTATCTTTAGCGGCACCTAGCCATACTTCAGCAAGTGCTGCACAGTTGGCATCATTTTCTAATTCTACACGTGTCTGTAATCTTTCCTCTAGATCCTTCTTTATATTAGGGCCATGAATATAGTCAATCGCAGACGCACCATAAATGACACCTTCATCACTTGCAACAGCTCCTGGCATACTTAACGCAATACCATCAACATCTCTTTCTTTATAAATAGTTTCAATAGCCTGATACATATCTTCTAAAGTATCAGGTGTTTTAAAAGACCCCTTATCAAATAAATGACCTTTTTCATCGCATGTTGCGTATTTGACAGAAGTCCCTCCTACATCAATTCCTAATAACATATCAATTACCTCCTATCTATAGGATATCACAAAAGAAATGCACAATAGTAAAATAGATTAAAAAAAGGAATAACGTTACGTTATTCCCTAGTTAACACGATGAATTTCTAAACCATTCTGTTTAAATGTTTCAACAATTGCATCAATATGTGCTTCACCATTTGTTTCACAAGTGACTCTTAATTCTACTTCTGAGAATCTTGCGAAGTTCTTGAACTGGTTATGATCAACCGCTACAACATTCGCATTACATTCATTTAGTAGATGTGCAACTTTTTCTAACTGTCCAGGAATATCTGGAAGCTGTACTGAGAATGAGAAGATTCTACCTCTTTCAATAAGTCCCTTATTAATCATAGAAGAAATAGAAAGTACATCGATGTTACCACCTGATACAAGTGAAACAACCTTCTTATTCTTTTCATTGAGTTTCTTTAATGCAGCAAGTGAAAGAATACCTGAGTTTTCAGCAACAAGCTTATGTTTTTCTACTAGTACTAAGAATGCCGCCATTAACTCATAATCACTGACTGTGATAATACCATCTACATATTCTTTAATATATTCAAATGGCGTTTTTCCAATTGTCTTAACAGCTGTACCATCCGCAATCGTTACTGCTTCATTTAATGATACAACACGGTCTTCGTTAATGGCAGCAAGCGCACTTGCAGCTCCTTCTGGTTCTACACCGATAATCTTAACTGTTGGTTTAATAAGTTTAGCGGCACAGGCAATACCTGAAATCAATCCTCCACCACCAACTGGTACAAGAATAATATCTACATCTGGTAATTCTTTAAGAATTTCTAAGGCAATGGTTCCCTGACCTTCAATGACATCTTCATCATCAAATGGATGTACAAATGTATAGCCATGTTCCTTCTGCAATTCTACTGCCTTATTATAAGCATCATCATAGACTTCACCATGAAGAACCACTTCAGCACCTAATGCCTTAGTAGCATCTACTTTAATAAGTGGTGTATGGGCAGGCATAACGATTGTAGCCTTAACACCTAACTGCTGGGCGGCATAAGCCACACCCTGAGCATGGTTTCCTGCACTTGAGGCAATAAGTCCTCTAGATTTAGATTCATCATCCATCTTCATGATCTTATTATAAGCACCTCTAATTTTAAATGCGCCTGTTCTCTGTAAGTTTTCTGGTTTGATATAAACAGTATTTCTACTTTCTTTAGAAAAAGCTGGGCTATAAATCAAAGGTGTAGGAAGAATAACTTCATCCACTCTCTTCTTTGCTTCTTCAAAATTCTTTAGTTCTAACACTTAAATCCCCCTCTCAAAAATCTGTTTTTCACATTATAGCACCATTATTATTCTATTAAAACTAAATATTTACTTAATTTTATAGAAAAAGGAATAGCTGATTGCTATTCCTTAGTTAATACGCTGGATTTCAAATCCATTCTTTTTAAATGTTTCAATAATAGATACAATATGCGCTTCACCATTTGTTTCACAAGTGACTCTTAATTCTACCTCGGAGAATCTCGCAAAGTTCTTGAACTGATTATGGTCTGCAGTGACAACGTTCGCATTACATTCATTAAGAATATGAGCCACCTTCTCTAACTGACCTGGACTATCTGGTAACTGTAATGAGAATGAGAAAATTCTACCTCTTTCAATCAGTCCTTTATTAATCATAGAAGAGATAGAAAGTACATCAATATTACCACCAGAGATGAGTGAGACAACCTTCTTATTCTTTTCATTGAGTTTCTTTAATGCAGCAAGTGAAAGAATACCTGAGTTTTCAGCAACAAGCTTATGTTTTTCTACTAGTACTAAGAATGCCGCCATTAACTCATAATCACTGACTGTGATAATACCATCTACATATTCTTTAATATATTCAAATGGCGTTTTTCCAATTGTCTTAACAGCTGTACCATCCGCAATCGTTACTGCTTCATTTAATGATACAACACGGTCTTCGTTAATGGCAGCAAGCGCACTTGCAGCTCCTTCTGGTTCTACACCGATAATCTTAACTGTTGGTTTAATAAGTTTAGCGGCACAGGCAATACCTGAAATCAATCCTCCACCACCAACTGGTACAAGAATAATATCTACATCTGGTAATTCTTTAAGAATTTCTAAGGCAATGGTTCCCTGACCTTCAATGACATCTTCATCATCAAATGGATGTACAAATGTATAGCCATGTTCCTTCTGCAATTCTACTGCCTTATTATAAGCATCATCATAGACTTCACCATGAAGAACCACTTCAGCACCTAATGCCTTAGTAGCATCTACTTTAATAAGTGGTGTATGGGCAGGCATAACGATTGTAGCCTTAACACCTAACTGCTGGGCGGCATAAGCCACACCCTGAGCATGGTTTCCTGCACTTGAGGCAATAAGTCCTCTAGATTTAGATTCATCATCCATCTTCATGATCTTATTATAAGCACCTCTAATTTTAAATGCGCCAGTTCTCTGTAAGTTTTCTGGTTTTATATAAACCATATTTCTACACTCTTTGGAGAATGCTGGACTATAGATCAAAGGTGTTGGAATGATCACTTCGTCTACTCTCTTTTTTGCTTCTTCAAAATCTTTTAGCTCTAACATTTTTTATTTTTCCTCCATATATTTATATTTTTAACGTTATCGCGTTATTTTGGTTCTAAATAAGACAAATTTTAGGCAAAATAATAAGAGTGGTAATACACTCTTATTTGAACTGATTTGATTTGTATGTGTAATGGTAACCAATAGCTTCCATCTTATCTACGACATCCTGCATAGGAATATGATAGTCGTAGCATAAGTCTGCAAGATCTTCGTATTGGTCTCTAAGTTTCATATTTAACCAGCTAAGTAACATCACTGGATCTTTAGGCATTTCACTCATCTCTTAGTTCCTCCTCTAGTTTCTTCAACATATAGGCAATACCATCTTCATCATTTGATAAAGTGACAACATCGGCTCTTTCTTTGACTTCATCTACTGCATTGGCCATAGCGACACCACAACCTGCATATTCAATGAGTGATAAGTCATTGAATCCATCACCAAAGGCAATCACTTCTTCTTTTGTAAGATGAAGCATCTTTACTAGCTTATCTAAAGAAGCTGCTTTATCGATATTTGGTGCCATAACTTCAATAAAGAATGGTGCAGAACGATAAATACTTAAACCTGGGAATGCACTCTTATAGTCTTCTAATACAGAAGCCACATGTTCAGGATCACCTGTACATAATACTTTATTAATAGGATCTCTTAAAATTGATTTAAAAGATTCAGCCTTTTTAATTTCGATATCGTTAATATGTCCTTCAATATTCACATACTGATCATCTACATCTTCAGTATAAACAGCATCATCATAATATGTCATAATCGCAAGATTATGTTTCTTTGCTTCATCATATGCTTTTTTAGCCTGTTCAACAGTCAAACGCTGTTCAAACATAGTCTGTCTTGTTTTCGCATCCATGACCTTAGCACCATTGAATGATAATAAGTAACCTTCATACTTTTCTAATTCAAGTGCAGCTGCTTCATGTCTTAAACCAGGTGTTGGTCTACCTGATGCAAGAACTACTGTTGCACCTAACTGCTGTGCTTTAATAAGTGTCTTACGTGTTTCGTCAGTAATTTTATTTTCTGAATTCTTTAATGTACCATCTAAATCTAATGCAATTAACTTATATTTCATTTGATATAATCCCCTCTATTGTTTCTAAAAATCTCTTTCTTGTTTCTTGTGTACGTTTCTTTGGTCCTTTGACAAGTTGATGCTTACGCATCTTTCCATTGATATAGCGCGTCATTAAAAGAGAGTCTATATTGTTGGAATCAATAATAAACCCTGAAGGATGAACAACAATCGCACCTTTAGTAAGAAGCATACCTGCTTCACCATAATCCTGTGTAATCACAAGATCACCCTTCTTCACATCTTTTAAAATAGCATAATCAACACTATCATTCCCCTGATCACATATAATAACTGATTCATAATCAAAGAAATGATTCATATCACAATACACTATCATCTTTATATCATATTTATCACACAAAAAAGCGATTTTTTCAATATCTGGTGTTGCATCTCCATCAATTAGTATTCTCATATTACTTTTAAGAGATACATAATATACATAGTGAGGTATCCACCAACTAATCCACCTACATGTCCTGTCTTAGAAATACGAGAATTCATAAGAGTAAAGGCAAGGTTAATCGCAATACAAGGTAAATAGCCTCTTAATAAATCAAAGAAAGCACCACCTTTAAATAAACCTAGTCCAATAATAGCCCCTAAAAAGCCATAGAATAAACCACTTGCACCAATTGTGATAGAGTTATCCACACTAGAATCTCTATAAGAATAGTAATAAGTAGCGAGTGAACTCATCACAATAGAAACTAAGACAAGTATTAAATAACGTACTGGTCCAAGTAGTGTTTCAAACATACGTCCTAAATAGAAAATACAGTACATATTCATAAATAAATGAAGAAATTCTGTATGAATAAAAGCAGAAGTAATAAATCGCCAATATTCTCCTCTATTTTTCACATAAGGTGTATATAAAGCACCTAAATGCATCGCTTCTGAAGTTTTATTATCCTTAGAAAAATAATTAATATAAACAAAAACTGCTATACATATCGCCATAAAGATATATGTGATCATTCAATAACCTCCACTACTCTTGTAACCTTAGCCATATTCTTAGAACTATCAGTAACTGTATATGTTAGAGTATAACGTCCTACAGTATTAGTCTGTACTTTACCTGTGACAACAATCTTATTTGTTAAGTCACCATCTTCATTATCATAAGCAGTGACACCTTCTCTTGCATTGAAGTTATCACCTAAATGAATGACTTTATCCTCTGCCCCTTTAATCACAGGAACAACTAAATCATTGGCAACAATGACTTTAATACGCATTGGAAAAGATGCATTACCCTGCTCATCTCTTACTACAACACGTTCAATATATGTACCTACCTTTTCATATGACTTTTCTTTAACTAGTTCTTCACTATTTTCTTTCTTTAAGAAATAGATTTGTGTTAAAGATGCATCATTGACTTCAGCTACTGTTTTTTTTGCATAGAGTGGCTGATTAGGATTTACATAATAAACAAGCTTTTTAAGTTTTACTGTTGGTTTTTTTGTATCTACAATCTTAATCTTAAAGTCATAATCACTTCCTGCATATTCAATACTTGCATTATAGTTACCTACTTTATTCAAGTTAACACGCTTCAAGTTTAAAGTAAGTGATTTTTTTATTCTATCCGGACAGATGACATAATCATCAATATTCTGTGATACTTCCTGTCCTAATTCATAAGTAAATACTGTCTGTTTCAATTCAAAAGTTGCCATAGTGGTAATCTTATAAATAGAAAACAATTCAAGGAAAATAAATAATAGTAAAATGACAGTAATCAATTTGTTCCTCCATTTCACTAGTATCACCTCTTTCGCCTCTTCATTATACTATAAAAGATATCTGAGTGACAAAAAAGATGATGTAAAAACATCACCTTGTTTAGAAAATACATAACTATTACACATTTTCAAGTAAGCAGACTGCCTGAGAAACGATTCCTTCTCCTCTTCCTACAAAGCCAAGCTTTTCACCACGTGTTGCTTTCACATTAATCTGTGTCACATCACAATGAAGTGCTTCTGCAATATTATGTCTCATTGTAGGTATATGAGGTGCCATCTTTGGCTGTTCTGTCATAATAATTGCATCCACATTACCAATCTTATAACCTTTTTCATTCATCAACTTATATGTTTCTTCTAATAAGATCATTGAAGAAATACCTTTGTAGCGATCATCTGTATCAGGAAAATGTTTTCCGATATCTCCTTCACCTAATGCCCCAATGATTGATTCAATAATCGCATGCAAGAGAACATCTGCATCACTATGTCCCTTTAACCCTTTTTCATAAGGGATTTCTACACCACCAAGAATAAGCTTTCTTCCTTCTACCAACTGATGAATATCTATTGACTGTCCTATACGCATAACCATACCTCCATGCCTTTTATTGTAACACAAAAGGCATGAGGTTACCCTCATGCCAATGTATTAATTGTATTTCTTTTTATGTGCTGCATCTATAAGTCCCTGGAATAGAGGATGTGCTCTATTTGGTCTAGAATTGAATTCTGGATGGAACTGACATGCAACGAAATATGGATGGTTAGGCACTTCAACGATTTCTACTAAATCTCTCTTTGGATTACGTCCAGAGATAACAAGTCCTGCATCTTCTAACATCTGGCGATATGTATTGTTGAATTCATATCTATGTCTATGTCTTTCCTGGATAAGATCCTTTCCATATAACTTATGCGCAATTGTACCTTCTTTTAATTCACAAGTGTAGTTACCAAGTCTCTGAGTACCACCCATGTTTTCTAAAGACTGATCGTGCATTAATGAAATTAATGGAGTCATACAGTTCTTATCGAATTCTAATGAGTTAACATCATCAAGTTTACATACATTTCTTGCATATTCAATAGAAGCACACTGCATACCTAAACAGATTCCTAAGAATGGAATATCATGTTCTCTTGCATACTGGATAGCAACAATCATGCCTTCAACACCTCTGTTACCAAATCCACCTGGTACTAAGATACCATCAGCATCTGCAAGCTTAGAAGCGATATTTTCCTTAGTTACTTCTTCAGAGTTAACCCAGTCAATTTCTACTTCACTATTTGCATAATAACCAGCATGTTTTAATGCTTCATTAACTGATAAGTAAGCATCTGGGAATTCACAGTACTTACCAACCATCTTGATTTTAACTGTATCCTTTAAGTTCTTAACTCTTTCAACTAATTCACGCCATTCAGTGAAATCAGCTTCAGGAGCTTCAATTCTTAAATGATCAAGTACAACATCATCCATATGCTGATCCAATAATTCTACTGGTAATTCATAAAGAACATCTACATCATAGTTTGAGATGATAGCTTCCTTAGGAACATTACAGAATAAAGAGATCTTGTCCTTTAATTCATCAGAAATAGTATGTTCACTACGACATACAATGATATCTGGCTGGATACCATATCCTAATAATTCCTTAACACTATGCTGTGTTGGTTTAGTCTTTACTTCATGGCTGGCACCAATATATGGAAGTAAAGTTGTATGTATATAAAGAGTATTCTTGTAGCCTCTATCGAGTCTTACCTGTCTAATTGCTTCAATAAATGGTAATGATTCGATATCTCCTACAGTACCACCGATTTCTGTAATAACGATATCTGCCTGAGAAGATTCTTCTGCAGCATAAATCTTGTCCTTAATCGCATTAGTAATATGAGGAACAACCTGTACTGTTGCGCCTAAGTAATCCCCTCTTCTTTCTTTAGAAATTACATCGCTATATACTCTACCAGTTGTAACTGAAGAGTTTTTGTTTAAGTCTTCATCAATAAAACGTTCATAATGACCTAAGTCTAAGTCTGTTTCTGCACCATCAGCTGTTACATAAACTTCACCATGCTGATAAGGAGACATAGTTCCTGGATCCACATTGATATAAGGATCAAGTTTCTGCATGAATACTTTTAATCCTCTTTGTTTTAATATTCTACCTAAAGATGCAGCTGTTAAACCTTTCCCTAGACCTGATACGACACCACCTGTGACAAATATGAATTTTGCCATTCTCTTCACCTCTTTCTCTATATTAAACAAAAAAAAGCACCTACGGAAGACCCGTTTGTGCCCTTTACAACTATAGCAAATTCCCCCGTCGTATGCAATTCTTTTCTTTATTTTATTAATTAATTATATTATGATATGGCTTGGGAGGATAAACATATGGAAACACCTCGTATATTAGTTATTGATGATGAAAAAGAAATTTGTGATCTTATTGAAATTTATTTAAGTCAAGAAGGTTATCATGTTGAAAAGCGTTATAATGCCTATACATTATTACGTGATCTTGAAAAGTTCAAGATTGATCTTGTAATTCTAGATATGATGATGCCTGGGGTAGATGGTTTACAGGCATTAGAGATGATCAGAGAAAAGTACAACATCCCAGTTATCTTTGTATCAGCCAAGACAGCTGATCAGGATAAGATTGAAGGATTATTAAAGGGTGCTGATGATTATATCGCAAAACCTTTTAATGCAATGGAATTAGTGGCACGTGTTAAGTCACAATTAAGACGTTATCAGGTATATAGTAAGCCTATTGGTGTAGATAATTCTATTATTCAGGCCAACGACCTTCTTATTGATACAAATAAGAAGATGGTTTCTGTAGATAATCGTCCAGTGGCTGTAACTAAGATTGAATATGAAATCTTAGTATTACTTGCCTCACATCCTGGTACAGTATTCTCTACTGAAGATATCTATACAAAAATATGGCATGAAGAAGCAACACATGCCAACAATACCATCATGGTACATATTAGAAAACTAAGAGAAAAGATTGAAAGACAGCCTCGTACACCAAGACATATTATTACTGTCTGGGGCATTGGTTATAAGTTCGAATTATGATGCAGAAACTAAGAAAGCTGTTTATTTCTTCTTTTAAATGGCGTTTGTTGATTAATATCACATTAAGTTATCTTGTCGCATTTCTTATTTATTCTATTCTAGGAATTATATTCGATAGAATTATTCCTATTGCGGTACCTAATGAAATGCGTTATGCATTATGTTATGCCATTTCTTTTATTGTCTTTGTAGAAATCTTCTTTAAACTGATTGATTTCACAATTGAATATATTAGAAAGCTCAGACGTTCTATCCAGCAGGTAACAAGTGGCAATTATGGTGTACAGTGTGAAGTAGAGTATGATGATGAATTAGGTTCTCTTGCAGCGAACATCAATGTCTTATCAAAAACATTGCTTGCGAAAGAAAAAGAAAGCGAAAAACTAAAAGAAAAAGAAAGAGCTGCATTAGATATAGAACGTAATGCAGAAAGACAGAAGAATGAATTAATCACAAACGTAGCCCATGACTTAAGAACACCTCTTACAACTATTGTAGGATATCTTGAGTTGATTAAAGATGATACAGCTTTATCTAAAGAAGATGTACATAAGTATTCTGGTATTGCGTATGAGAAATCAATACGTCTACAGGAAATGATGGATGACCTCTTTGAATTCACTAAACTTGATAATGCAGATATTAAGTTGAATAAGAGTATGATTAATCTATCTGGATTAATCATGCAGATGACAGACGAGTTCTATCCTTCATTTAAAGACTGTAATATTACACCAATAGTAGATTTACCTGAAGAGAATATCTATGTTCAGGGAGATGGTCAGTTATTAGCCCGTGTATTTGATAATCTTATTTCTAATGCACTCAAGTATGGCTATCATAATACCGATTTAAAGATAGAAGTATCCGGGGATGAGAAATACGCAACTGTTAAAGTCATCAATCATGGTGATACTATTGCATCAGAGGATATCCCACTTCTATTTAATAAATTTTATCGTACAGACTCATCACGAAACTCTAAAACAGGTGGTACTGGCTTAGGACTAGCAATCACTAAGAATATAGTAGACCTTCATCATGGTGATATTTCTGTTACAAGTGATGATCAAATTACAACATTCATCGTCAAATTCAACAGATATTTCGATCAGAACTAACATAAAAGACCACATCGAGTGGTCTTTTCATTTTGGACTATAATTTCAACCTTTTACCTGGCTTTATATATAAAGCATGAGGTGATTTGAAGCTTTTCGCGATATCTTCATCATATAATTGTGTAGGTGAAGTATGAATAGGAATGAAATAACGAGAATCAATCACATGTGCACAACGACTTGCTTCCTGTGCACTCATATTATAAATACCATCTACTGGTAATAATGCATAATCTAAATCATTGAAGCTTTCCATTTCAGGATAATAGTTTGTATCTCCTGCACCATATAATGTAATACCATCTACAGTCATAATAAAACCAACACATTCTTCTCTTGTATGATTCTTATTTTCTGCAGGTGTTCCTTCAATCATTACTTTCTTAATCTTCTTAATAGGATATTCACCATCCACAAATAAATCTCCATGTCTTAAAATCACACCATCATCTTTTAATGTGACAAGATCAACCTGATTATGATCACTATGTTCATGCGTTACAATCACAATATCTGCAGGCATATCATAACCTTCACCTGCATAAGGATCCACATAAATCACTACACCTTCATTAGACACAATGCGATAACTTCCATGTCCTTGATACAATAATTCTGCCATTTTTTATATCTCCTTTATCACTTATTCAATTATAACTTTTCCTATTACACAGTGCGATAGAATGGCAAAAAATAAAAAAAATAAAATTTCGTTAAAAAAATGTAAAAACCTGTTGACGAATCGCATAACACTTGGTATATTATATGAGCGTGCTTGGTTGGGATATGGCACTAACACTTAAGCATCGGTCTAACGGCCGGTATATCCCAAGAATATTGGAGGTTTAGCTCAGTTGGGAGAGCATCTGCCTTACAAGCAGAGGGTCAGCGGTTCGAGCCCGTTAACCTCCACCATTTTTTTGCCGACTTAGCTCAACTGGTAGAGCAACTGACTTGTAATCAGTAGGTTGGGGGTTCAAGTCCTCTAGTCGGCACCATTAGTGACTCGCTAGCTCAGATGGCAGAGCATCTGACTTTTAATCAGAGGGTCAGGGGTTCAAATCCCCTGCGAGTCACCATCTTGATGCGGGTGTGGTGAAATTGGCAGACACGCTAGACTTAGGATCTAGTGCTTCGGCGTGCAGGTTCAAGTCCTGTCACCCGCACCATTCTGAATGCAGACACCGAGTAATCGGTGTTTTTTTATGCCTAAAAATAAAAAATCTACCAAAATGGTAGATTACATTCCATTATAGAAGAGAATTTGATGAGGGGAAGCTCATTAGTATCTCATATATTTTGGGAAGCTATAACAGAATGATGTGTATATTATAATACTCTAGGATAGAGTAGTAAATATGTATATAGTCATGAAATCCCTTGTATTTCATAACTGATTGTTTTAACATATTATTATAATTGAAATGGGAGCTAATTTGCTGAGAGTAGACATAAGTCTTGACCGTGAAACCTGATTTGGATAATGCCAACGTAGGAATTTTATGAGCACCTTCTTTCAGCGTGCTCTTTTTTATGGAGGAAAAGAATATGAACTACATTAAGAAATTAAGAGAAGTAAAACCATTAGTACACAACATCACTAACTATGTAACAGTGAATGATGTAGCCAATGCGATTCTTGCCATTGGTGGCAGTCCTATTATGTCAGATGAGATCACAGAAGTGGCACAGATGACTTCTATCAGTAATGCATTAAATATTAATATTGGGACTCTCAATCAGGTGAAGATTGCTTCTATGTTTGAAGCAGGTAAGGCATCTAATGCATGTCATCATATTACTGTATTAGATCCAGTAGGTGCAGGTGCGACTGATTTACGTACTAATACATGTAAAGAACTATTAGAACAGATTCATTTTGATGCCATCAAAGGAAATATTTCAGAAATTAAAACTTTAATGGCTGGTACAGGTCATACTAAAGGTGTAGATGCATCTGTGGAAGATCAGAAGAACTCACATGATCTCATTGACGATATCAAAGCATTCGCAAAAGAACTCAATACTATTATTATTGTGACTGGTCCTGTAGATTATGTCACAGATGGTAATAAGTGCTATATGATCAATAATGGATGTAAAGAAATGAGTACCATTACTGGTACTGGATGTATGTTATCAGGTATCTTAGGCTGTTTCTTAACAGTAGAAAATAGTGTAGATAGTGCTGCGGCAGCTGTTATGTCCATGGGTATTGCGGGTGAAATTGGTGCATCTAAATTAAAAGAAGGTGAAGGTAATGCAACACTTCGTACTTATTTAATTGATGCATTATTCAATATGACTGATGAAGAACTAGAAAAGAGTGGTAAATATGAAGTTCAATAATGACATGTTGAGACTCTATGCTGTGACTGATCGTCATTGGACAGGAGAGAAGACTTTATATGAGCAGGTAAGAGATGTTTTAATGGGTGGTGCTACTTGTCTTCAGCTAAGAGAAAAAGACCTAGATGAAGCCTCTTTCTATGAAGAAGCAAAGAATATTAAAGAACTATGTCGTTTATTTGATGTACCATTTATTATTAATGATAATGTTATGCTTGCTAAGGAAATAGATGCAGATGGTGTTCATGTAGGTCAGGATGATATGGCATGCGTGAAGGCAAGAGAAATACTTGGACCAGATAAGATCATTGGTGTGAGTGCACATACTATAGAAGAAGCAAGAATTGCGAAAGAACAAGGTGCAGACTATTTAGGTGTAGGGGCTATTTTCCCTACATCTTCTAAAGATGATGCGGAAGTATTAGGTATCGAGCGTTTAAAAGAAATGACGGATACAGTGGATCTTCCAATGGTAGCCATTGGTGGAATCAGTTATGATAACTGCTTATTACTTAAAGATACAGGTATTGATGGCATTGCGGTTATTAGTGCTTTATTTGGTCAGAAGAATATTAAACAGGCTACTATTGATTTAAAGAAGCGTGTGGATGCACTTTATGAAACAATGCATACATGTTTAACTATTGCCGGTAGTGACTCGAGTGGTGGTGCAGGAATACAAGCAGATTTAAAGACAATGCTTGCTAATAAAGTATTTGGTATGAGCGCTATTACAGCTCTCACAGCCCAGAATACAACGGGCGTAACAGATATTATGGATGTGACTCCAGAGTTCCTAGAAAGCCAGATTCGTGCTGTGTTTGATGATATCTATCCAGAAGCTGTTAAGATTGGTATGGTGTCTTCTAAAGCACTTATTCATACTATTGTAGAAATGTTGAAACATTATGACGCGAAGCATATTGTGGTAGATCCAGTCATGGTTGCGACAAGTGGCGCAAAGCTTATTAGTGATGAAGCTATCTCTAGATTAAAGGAAGAATTACTTCCTATTGCTGAAGTCATTACTCCTAATATTCCAGAAACAGAAGTACTTACTGATATGGAAGTTAAGACTGTAGAAGATATGGAAATAGCAGCTAAGAAGATTTATGACACATATCATTGTGCTGTATTAGTCAAAGGTGGACATCAATTAAATGATGCCAATGACTACTTATACAATGGTGAAAAGGGTACTTGGTTTAAAGGACATAGAATAGACAACAGTAATACACATGGTACGGGATGTACTTTATCAAGTGCGATTGCATCCAACTTGGCTAAAGGCTATACACTAGAAGAATCAGTCAGACATGCTAAAACATATCTTTCTGGTGCAATAGGTGCCATGTTAGATTTAGGTCAGGGAAGTGGTCCTATGGATCATGGCTACAATATCTAAAAATATTGATAAATACACAATAATTCCATAACTGCCTGGTATAATCTCTGTTAAGAGGTTAAGGGCATGAAAGAATTCAAAGCATGGTTTATACTCATATTATTTATTTTGCTTCTTCGAGTTATATATCTATTACTTGAAGGTGGGCATATCTTATGAATATCCTCTAGATATATCATCTGGAGGATTTTTTTATATAACTCAAAAACTTGCATATTAACATTCGCAAAGTTAAAATGAAATAAATTAAGTTAAAAGAAACCCCTATAGAAGAATTACACCTTCTATAGGGGTTTATATTATTTATTAAGTTTTTTCTGGTATTCTTTTAAGTCTTCTATGACGTTCTCTATTGTATCATATACCCAGCCAATCATTTCATCAGGAATATGCTGACTATAGAGGTCAGATAACTCTCTATGGAATTGATTATGAACCTCTAATGCCTGATATCCTTTATCAGTAATACGTAGATATGTGACACGATGATCTGCAGACGAACGTTCTCTTGTAAGAAAACCTTTATTCACAATAGTCTTTACATTAGTAGTTAATGTTCCTACAGTTACCTTTAATGTCTTTGCAACATTTGTCATAGTAGGAAACTGCTGCTTACTTACAGCCTCTATAATATGCATTTCATTCATTGATAATTCAGGAAAAGGACTATATTTAATATAATCTTCCTGTACTTTAATGGCGAGTTTAAAAACTGTATTAATAGAATCCATTAAATTATTCTTTTTCGCGTCCATAATTCCACTCCTTGAATCTATTCTACAATTTTATCACATATTTGAGAAGACTAATTATATACGACCTAATGATAATTCATTTAAGAGAATCGTATGTTTTTTCTTATTTTCATCCTCTATCACAAGATGACAATTCTCATCTAGATATAAGAATTTCACTAAACCATATTCTTTGTAGGGAATCTTCTTACCTTGTAAATACGAATGACGATTCATGCCATCTAATAAAGATGCAAAAGGCATATGAAGCATATTCTTAAATGTATCAATAATATTCAACATCAGCTTTTCTTTATCAATAGAATGATCTATCACATCAGATAGAGAATAGTAAGAACCCTTACTAATATTTAACCCTGTCCCAATAATAATACCCTGTAAAGTATTCTCATAAATCGTTTCTACAAGAATACCTGCAATCTTCTGATTATTTACATATATATCATTGGGCCACTTAATGAATGCATTGATCTGTTTCATTCTTAGAACTGTCACAATCGCATAAGCCATAATAGCAGACACTTTTAAAGGATCCACGTTCTGTTTCATATAATAACTAAAGAGAAGCTGTTCATTTTTATCTGCCTCCCAGATATGATTAGAACGTCCTCGACCATGAGTTTGATAATGTGCACGGACAATTGTGTCATCATCTAATTCCTGATAATGATCATGAATATACGTATTAGTAGAATCAATTTCTTCAAATTCTATATATTTCATTAGTCACCAATCGCAAAAGTGAGTTCAGCCTGTACAACAGTTTTACCATTGACTGTTGCTTTTGCTTCACCAATACCAATCTTACCTCTCATTCTTGTGAGTGTGCATTCTAATTCCATCACATCTCCAGGAATGACCTGACCTTTGAATTTACATTTATTGATTCCTGCAAAGAAGACAATCTTCCCCTGATGTTCTTCCTGACTTAATATCGCAATACATCCAGTCTGTGCTAAAGCTTCTACAATCAATACACCTGGCATCACATGATGCTCAGGGAAATGCCCCATAAACTGCATTTCATTCACACTGACACATTTAATGCCCTTCGCATACTCTCCTGGCTTATAATCAGTAATACGATCTACAAGCGCAAATGGATAACGATGAGGATTAATCTTCGCAATTTCATTACTATTTAGTTCCATTGTCATACTCCTTGAATATAATACTTGCATTATGTCCACCAAAACCTAATGAATTACTCATGACATAATGAAGATCTTTCTTAACACCAATATTTGGTACTACATTTAAATCACATTCTTCATCCTTTACCTGATAATTTAAAGTAGGAGGAATAAAGTCATGCTTTAAGGCTAATACTGATAGTACTGCTTCAATACCCCCTGCAGCCCCTAAACAATGTCCTGTATGACCTTTAGTAGAACTTACCGCAAGCTTGTATGCATGTTCCTTAAATACTGATTTAATCGCTTCAGTTTCACATAAATCATTTAAATGAGTAGAAGTACCATGCGCATTAATATAATCAATCACATCATAACTGATACCTGCATCATCCAATGCATTCTGCATGGCATAGGCACCACCTTCACCATTAGGAAGTGGGGCAGTAATATGATGGGCATCACAGCTTACACCATAACCAGTCATTTCACCATAAATATGTGCGCCTCTCTTTAAGGCATGTTCTAATTCTTCAAGAATAAGAATACCTGCTCCTTCACCCATAACGAAACCATTTCTTTCTTTATCAAAAGGAATAGAAGCACGTTTAGGATCAGTGGCATCACTTAAAGCCTTCATAGAAGTAAATCCACCAATACCTAAAGGAGTCACTGAAGCTTCACATCCACCCGCAATCATGACATCTTGATATCCATCACGAATATTTCTAAATGCATCACCAATCGCATTTGTACCACCTGCACATGCAGTCACTGGACAGGTACATAATCCCTGTGCATGATAAGCAATCGCAATATGACCCGCTGCTAAGTTAGAAATAGTCATAGGGATAAAGAAAGGAGATACTCTATCAAAACCTCTCTTTTCTCCTGTCTGATAGTTCTTTTCAATAGAACCTAAACCACCAATACCACTTGATACAATCACTCCAAAACGATGAGAATCAATGTTGTTGATATCAAGACCACTATCAGTCACCGCTTCTTTAGCTGCAATCATACCCATCTGAATAAAGCGGTCCATCTTCTTCGCTTCTTTCTTATCAATATACTTTGTGACATCAAAGTCTTTGACTTCACCAGCAAGAGTGACCTTCATACCTTTTGTATCAAATAATGAAATAGGCGCAATACCGCACTTACCTTCTTCAATAGACTTCCATGTTTCTTCTACATTATGTCCAATAGGATTAATTGTTCCTATACCTGTAACTACTACTCTACGTTTTGTCATAAGCTCCTCCTTACATAGCCATTCCACCATCTACATGAATGGTCTGTCCTGTAATATACTTTGCATCATCACTTGCTAGGAATGCGATTGTCTTTGCAACATCTTCTACATGTCCAAGTGTTCCTAAAGGAATAGATGCCTTTAAACCAACTTTAATTTCATCGCTTAATACTTCTGTCATATCAGTTTCAATAAATCCAGGAGCTACTGCATTCACAGTGACACCTCTAGGACCTAATTCTCTTGCTAGAGACATTGTCATACCAATGACACCTGCTTTACTTGCTGCATAGTTAACCTGTCCGGCATTACCAATCACACCTACGACAGAAGATAAAGAAATAATATGACCAGACTTCTGTTTCATCATTAAACGGCTTGCCTGCTTCATACATAAATAAGTTCCCTTAAGATTTGTATTAATAACGGCATCAAAGTCTTCAGTTTTCATTCTTAAAATCAACTGGTCTCTTGTAATACCTGCATTATTCACAAGAATATCAAGATGTCCAAAGTACTTCTTGATACTCTTGAAGATCTTTTCTACATCCTCTTCATGAGAAATATCACCTTCAACACATAATACATCTCTACCAAGATCTTTAAGTTCTTTTACTAATTCTTCAGCTAATACTTTATTCTTTTCACTTGCACGATAATTTAGTGCAATATCTGCACCCTGCATGGCAAGTTCCATCACTGTTGCACGTCCAATACCTTTTAACCCCCCAGTGACAAGGGCAACCTTATTACTTAGTTTCATTTAATGCCTCCACACACTTCTGTAAAGAAGCCATATCTTCTACCTGATATGTCTTGATTTTTCTATCAATCTTACGGACAAAGCCACTTAATACCTTACCAGGTCCGATCTCTATAATTGTATCCACACCATTATTAATCATAGTACGAATACTATCTTCAAAATATACAGGACTCATGACCTGTTTCTCTAACATATCCTGTACAGTGCAATTTTCTAATTCCTTACCAGTACAATTGAAAATCACAGGGATATTCATTTCATGGAATGTAATATCTTTAAATACTTCATGAAGTCTTGTACTTGCATCTTTTAATAACTTTGTATGGAAAGGACCACTTGTATTTAAAGGTACAGCTCTTCTTGCACCATGATCCAATGCCTTCTGACCTGCTTCTTCTACTGCTTTCTTTTCTCCTGCAATAACTAACTGTCCAGGACAGTTATAGTTCGCAATAGAAACATACCCATCACAGCCAACACATATATCAAGTAATGGTTCACGTTCAAGTCCAAGAATAGCCATCATAGCACTCTCAACACCTTCAGCGGCCTTTTCCATTGCGAGACCTCTTTCTCTTACAACCTGGATTGCTGTTTCAGGATCAAATACACCTGCTGCACTTAAAGCACTGTATTCACCTAAAGATAAACCACATACATAATCAGGTGTAATCCCATTCTTCTTTAAAAGAAGAGTCGCCATATTGGCAACTGCTACCATTGCAGGCTGAGTGTAACGTGTAGTACTAATAGTCTTTTCATCACTACTAAACATGATATCCTTTAAATCAAAATCTAACTTTACATTATCTAATAGGTTCTTACAGTCTTCATCATTTTCATAAAAAGACTGTCCCATACCTACATACTGTGTTCCTTGTCCTGCATAGATAAAACCGAGTTTCATACAATACCCTCCATTAATTCATCAATCAGATCACTTACATGTACAAGCTTGTCAATGCGATATCCGTTTGTGCCAGTAAATACAAGACCATTCTCACAATCACCATTCACCGCATTAATTAAAGCCTGAGTAATACAATAAGGAATAGACTTCATATCACAGCTCGCAATACATCTAAAACATCTCTTTATAGGATGTGTCTTTTCCATAAAAGGTGTCATAAAAGCACGTCCTGGCATACCAACAGGAGACTGTACAATTTTGATATCTTCCTTCTTACCGTTAATAAAATAATTCTTATACTCCATTGAAGCATCACATTCATAAGTACCAATAAAACGTGTACCCATCTGAACACCATCAGCACCAGCTTCTAACATCTCTTTAATATCTTCATTAGTATAGATGCCACCAGCTACAAAGACTGGAATAGAATGATTAAATAGCTCTTCAAAGCTTTTCACAACTTCTTTAACATCCTTCAAGATATCCTTTAGAGAAGCACATGTATTCTCTAATAGTTCTTCCTTCTTAAATCCAAGATGTCCACCTGCTTTATATCCTTCAATCACAATAAAGTCAGCTGTACGATTATACTGACGTTTCCACTTGTTTAATATCAAACGTGCTGCCTTACCAGAAGATACAATAGGTGCAATCGCTGTTTTTTCATCCACGTATTCAGGAAGCTTTAATGGTAAACCAGCTCCAGATATAATCGCATCTACACCACTCTTAACAGCTTGTCTGACATGCTGTTCATAATCACTTAAGGCAACCATGACATTGACTGCCACCATACCGTTATTATTTGAAATCTCTTTAGCACGTTTGATTTCTTCATCAATCGCTTCTAGATTTGCTTTCTTTGTATCTTTAAGAAAAGAAGGCTTCTTAAAACCAATCTGAGCTGTAGAAATAACACCCATAGCTCCTTTTTTAGCCACATTTCCAGCTAAAGAACTTAAGGAAACACCAACACCCATTCCTCCCTGAATTAGAGGGAGAGATAAAGAATGTGATCCTATTTTCATAGATGAACCTCCATCACACGCTTCTTTTCTTCTTCATATTCTTTAAATAAACCTTCAATGATGTCTTTAAGACTTCTTTCTTCATGCACCATGCCAGCTACCTGACCACTCATTAAAGAACCGGTTTCTACATCACCTTCAAATACAGCACGTTTTAAAGAACCTAATGTATACTTTTCTAGTTCCATCATTTCGGCTCCTTCTTTTTCCTTCTTAATATAAGTACGTGCCATCTTATTCTTTAAGATACGTACAGGAGTTCCAGCAATACGTCCAGTTACTGTTGTATCGGTATCTTTTGCCTTAATAATCGCATTCTTATAGTTTTGGTGAATAGGACATTCTGTGCTTGCAAGAAGAATAGTACCAACCTGTACACCATCAGCACCAAGTGCAACTGCTGCAAGAAGCTGTTTACCACTCGCAACCCCGCCTGCAACAATCACAGGAATATTTACTGCAGCCTTGACCTGTGGTGCTAAAGCCATAGTAGTCAATTCTCCCACATGACCACCAGATTCAGTTCCTTCTGCAATAACGGCATCCACACCTGCTTTTTCCATACGTTTTGCAAGGGCAACACTAGGGACTACAGGCATCACAATAATACCTGCTTCCTTCCATTTCTTAATATAAATACCTGGATTACCAGCACCTGTTGTGACAACAGGAACCTTTTCTTCCACCACAATATCAGCCATTTCTCCTGCTTGAGGATGTAATAACATCAAATTAACACCAAAAGGTTTATCAGTAAGTTTCTTTGCCTCACGGATATTTTCTCTTAACATCTCAGGAGACATACCACCTCCTGCAATAAGTCCTAAACCACCTGCATTAGACACAGCTGCCGCAAAAGCGCCTGTCGCAATATTAGCCATACCACCCTGAATAAGAGGGTATTTAATCTTTAATGTTTCATTTAACCACATAGTCTTCTCCTTACCACTCTATCAGATTGGCACCATAAGTCAGTCCTGCACCAAAACCAACACAGAGTATCTTCATACCTCTTTTTAATAACTTCTTTTCATTCATCTCTCCAAGTACAAGAGGAATACTTGCAGCAGATGTATTACCATATTCATCGACATTCAGATAAAACTTATCCGATGTTATTTTCATTTTCTTATAGACATGACGAATAATTCTTTCATTCGCCTGATGCACCACAAAGTAATCAATATCATCTTTAGTAAGTGATGCCTTTTCTAATACTTTCTCTATACACATAGGAAGAACTCTTGTCGCAAACTTAAATACTTCTTTACCTTCCATATGTAAATAATCATTCTTTAAACCATAAAGCACTTCTTCATTGCCTTCTGATCCTTGATAATCACAAAATAATTTCTTTTCTTTCTCTACTACAACAGCACCAGCCCCATCACCAAACAAGATGCATGTTGTACGATCTTTCCAGTCAATGAGATTTGAAAGCTGTTCAGCACCAATAATTAAGGCATAACGCTTATCACTTGTATAAAGTAATGAACGTGCCACTGATAATGCATAGACAAACCCACTACATGCCCCGTTTAAATCAAACGCAAATACATTATTATTTAAACCTAAACGTTCCTGTAAGAGACAGGCAATAGAAGGGGTATTATAGGGAGAAGACATTGTTGCCACAATAATGATTCCAATATCTTCTTTGTTGATGTTGTTTAATGCCTTTAGAGATGCCTTATAAGCCATATCTATAAGTGTTTCATCTTTACATATATGACGTTTCTTGATACCAGTGCGGGGATAAATCCATTCATCACTCGTATCAACTATCTTTGATAGATCATCATTAGTCAGTACATTCTCAGGTACATAATATCCTGTATCGATGACAGAAATACCTTTATCCATTCTTCCATTCTCCAATCTTACGATATCTGTTATATCTCTTACGTATTAAAGTATTTACATCCATTGGGGCTAGAATATCTAACTGTTCTCTAATCACCTTACGTATATTTCTATAGACAGCTACAGGATTTGTAGTCATACCACCTAGAGGTTCCTTAATGATTTCATCAATAATCCCATAATGATATAAATCTTCTGCTGTCATCTTCATCACTTCACATGCTTCTTCAATACGTTCTCCCTTCACATCTTTCCAAAGAATAGATGCAAAACCTTCAGGAGATAAAACAGAATAAACCGCATTTTCTAACATGGCTAAGTGATCACCGATACTTAGGGCTAAAGCACCACCGCTTCCCCCTTCACCAGTAATAATCACAATAATAGGAACCTTTAAATCACTCATCATCATGAGACTCTGACCAATCGCTTCACCGATACCATTCTCTTCGGAACTAATACCAGGATAAGCACCTGGTGTATCAATAAAAGTAATAATAGGACGATGGAACTTCTCTGCCTGTTTCATTAAACGCATCCCTTTACGATATCCTTCAGGACTTGCCATACCAAACTGACACTTTAAATTTTCATCAATACTTCTTCCTTTTTGATGTCCAATAATTGTGACTGGCATGTTATTAAACATTCCAATACCACCGACAATTGCCTGATCATCCTTGAAATAACGATCACCACGCATTTCTACAAACTCATCAAACACATGATCAATAAACTCATGTATATGAGAACGTTCAGGCTTTCTTGCAAGATAAACACGATCATATGCACAAAGATGTGAATATGTCTCTTTCTTATAATCGTTGATTGTTTCTTCAATCTTACTGGAATCTATTTCTCTATCATTCTTAATGACTGCAAGCTTCTTTTCTAGCTCCGCAATCTTTTCTTCCTTTTCCTTTAAAGACATATAACCCTCCTTATGCATGCATACGTAATAATAAAGCCAATGTGTCACGCATCTTCTCACGTTCCACAATCATATCTACAAAGCCATGATCCTCTAAGAATTCAGCACGCTGGAATCCAGCAGGTAGCTTTGTCTTCATAGTACTTTCAATAACTCTAGGTCCTGCAAAACCGACTAAAGCTTCTGGTTCTGCAATATTAATGTCACCAAGCATTGCGAATGATGCAGTGACACCACCTGTTGTAGGGTGTGTTAAATATGAAATATAAAGAAGTCCAGCATCTAAATGACGTTTTAATGCAGCACATGTTTTACCCATCTGCATTAAAGAGAAGATGCCTTCCTGCATTCTTGCACCACCACTTGATGTAAAAATAATCAAAGGCAATTTCTTTCTAGTTGCCATTTCAATGGCACGTGTAATCTTTTCACCAGCTACACTACCCATAGAAGCCATCATGAAACGATGATCCATCACAACGACAATCGTACGCATATGATCAATACGACCACCCGCGACAACAACACCATCATGTAATCCTGTCTTATATTCATACTTCTCAAGTTTTTCTTCATAACCAGGGAATCCTAATGGATTTCCTGATTTCATAGAAGTGTAGTATTCCTTATATTTACCATGATCAAACAACGCATCTAAACGCGCATAAGCATCAATAAAGAGGTGATGACCACACTGTGGACATACCTGTAAATGATTCTTTAAATCAAGTGTACGAATTGTACTATTACAACTAGGACATGCCTGATATAATCCATCAGGCACTTCCTGTTTCTTGACTTTGTTGTCTTTATTTAAATAACGACGAAAGTCCTGTAACTGTTGTTTTCTCTTCTTCCAGATACTATCCATTTTCACTCACCATCTCATCTAAATGTGTTTCAATAAAGCTTGTATTAAAATGTCCTTTAATATAATCAGGCTGATGTAGGATATAGAACTGTAATGTCTGGTTAGTCGTAATACCTTCAATCACAAGTTCACTTAAAGCGCGTCTCATACGCTTAATTGCTTCTAGTCGAGTAGGGGCATGGACAATCACTTTTGCGACCATTGAATCATATTGAGTAGGGAGTGTATAACCTGTATATAACATCGTATCCACTCTTACACCTGGCCCTCCAGGTAAATGCATGAAGTTCACCTGACCAGGACATGGTCTAAAGTTATGGAAGGGATCTTCCGCATTAATACGACATTCAATAGAATGACCCTGTAAAGTAATATCTTCCTGTTTAAAGCTTAAAGGTAAACCTGATGCAATACGGATCTGCTGCTTAATGAGATCAATACCAGTGACCATTTCAGTAATAGGATGTTCTACCTGAATACGCGTATTCATCTCAATAAAGTAATAGTTGTTGTGTTCATCTAAAACAAACTCAACAGTTCCAGCATTGGTATAACCAGCACCCTGTGCAGCTTTGACTGCAGATTCACCCATTTGTAAACGTAAAGATGCATCAAGTACCTTACATGGTGCTTCTTCTATCATCTTCTGATTACGTCTTTGAATAGAACAGTCTCTCTCACCTAAATGAATCACATTGCCATGCTCATCCGCTAAAATCTGGAACTCAATATGCTTAGGATTCAATACAAGTTTCTCTACATACATATCATCATCCCCAAAGCATGCTTTGGCTTCTGCCTTGGCAGTCATAAAGGCATTCTCTAGTTCATCTTCACTAAAGGCCTTACGCATACCACGTCCTCCACCACCAGCGCTCGCTTTAATAAGCACAGGATAACCAATCTTATTGACAACTTCTTTTAATTCTTCATATGTATTGACTGAACCATTAGATCCTGGAACGACAGGAACACCCGCTTCAATCATCATTTCTCTTGCCTTGGACTTATTACCTAACGCATCAATAACATCTCCCTTAGGACCAATAAACTTCAGTCCACAGGTTTCTACAAGTCTTGCAAAATCACTATTTTCAGATAAAAAACCAAAACCTGGATGAATCGCCTGACATCCTGTCTCAACAGCTGCAGTAATAATCGCTTCCTTATTTAAATAACTATCAGCACTCTTGGGACCACCCACACATACTGCTTCATCCGCTAACTGTACATGTAATGCATTCTGATCAGCCGTAGAATAAATGGCTACCGTTAAAATATCCATCTCTTTACATGCACGAATAATACGAACAGCGATTTCTCCACGATTCGCAATTAAAATCTTCTTAAACATACTATTCCTCGATGATCATTAAAGTCTGATCAAAGCTGACTAAATCTTCATCCTTCACTAATAGAGAACGGACAGTACCATCTACAGGTGCTTTAATTTCATTCATGACCTTCATGGCTTCAATAATACATAATGTCTGTCCCTTAGTGACTTTTGACCCTTCCTTGACAAAAGGCTGATCATCTGGGGAAGGTGAAGAATAATAAACTCCTACAAGAGGGGCCTTTACTTCTGTACCACTAATAACTGGTTTTTCTTCCTTTAATTCTTGTACAACAACAGGCGCACTTTCACTAGATACAGTGACAGGTGCAGTTACCTGCACCTGTTGACTCTTTTCAAGTTCAAGTTTCACGCCTTCCATTTCAATTTTCATCTTATCGATATCGGCTTGTTCAAAAGCTTCCATCAACTCTCTGACTAAATCCATAGAAAACCTTCTTTCTTTGAAATTCAAACTATTTATTTAAAAAATTAAGCATTTGCTTCTAAGTAATCAACAATGTCCTTTACAGTAGCCATCTTGTTAGCTTCTTCATCAGGAATCTGTACATCGAATTCATCTTCTACAGCCATAATTAATTCAACGGCGTCCAATGAATCTGCATCAAGATCATCCTTTAAAGATGCTTCTAATGTCACCTGTTCTTCATCACAGCTAAGTGAATCTACAATAATATCTTTTACCTTATCAAATGTTGTCATGTTTATATCCTCCTTATGACAATACTGTCTTTTTTAATACAATCTTTTCTAATTTAAATGCGATCATGCAGCTGACTGCAATCTTTAGTGCATCACCAAGTAAGAATGGTAATACACAAGTCATTAATGTACTTAGAAGTGATGCTTTCATTGTATACATGAAGTAAATGCTTCCAAGTCCATAAGTAATAGCTGTTCCAATAATCATGGCAAGAATATGGCCCTGAACTGAACGGTTATGAGTAATAATAGTACTCATAACTAATGCCATAATAGGAAAACTGAATAAGAAGCCTCCTGTTGGACCTATAAGAGCACCCATACCACTACTAAAATTACTAAATACTGGAAGACCAATAGCTCCCATAATCAAATAACAAAGCACTGTATAGAATGCATGGTTTGGTGTCATAAGACACGCAATGAGATAGATGGCCAGGGTCTGCAATGTGATAGGAACAGCTGTCGGCAATGCCACAGAAATCTGTGATAAACAGATCAGTACTCCTAACATCAATGCGTCTCTGACTAGATTTGAAACATTAGATTTCATATCATTCTCCTTTTCACTACTTGGAATATCAAACTATTCCTTGACTTGCATTATAGACCTTTGATTTTAAAAATCAAATAAATTAGCAATAAATATGACAAAATAGCCATAATTGTACAACAAATATACTAATTTGAAATTAAAACTAATAGAACAAGCACTTACATTTTAGTTAAATATGTTGATAAATGGCATAAAAAAGAGAATAATAGAGTCAGGAAAGTGAGGGATATATATGAAAAAGATCACAATGTTTTATTTAGAAGAATGTCCATTTTGTCAGAAGGCAAAAAAAGCGATGGAAGAATTGATGGCAGAAAATCCTGCATATCAATCATTGGATATAGAAAAAATTGAAGAAAGTGAAAATGTCGCTTTAGCTGAAAATTATGATTATTATGCAGTTCCTTCTTTATTTATTGGAAAAGAAAAGTGCTTCGAATGTACAATCCAGGATGATTTTGATTCAATCAAGGCAAACTTCAAACGTGTATTTGATGAGGCTTTAAAATAATGGGGCATTTCTATTTTACACGCCATGGTCAGACTATCTGGAATGTAGAAAATAAGATCTGTGGGGCAACGGATATTGAATTAACGGAATTAGGACATAAGCAGGCTATAGAACTTGGACAATATATTAAAGACAATCATATTCATATAGATCAAATTCTTTATTCACCTTTAAGTCGTGCAAAGGATACTGCCTTACATATATCTGAAGTAACAGGTATACCAGCAAGAGAAGAATTAAGACTTAAGGAACAGAACTTTGGGAAATATGAATCTACACCTAGAGATGGAGAAGAATTCAAGCAGGCAAAGACATGTTTTGTGAACTCTTTTGAAGGAGGAGAAACAATGTTGCATCTTGCTCATCGTATCTATAGTTTATTAGATGATGTGAAGAGGGATGATCAGCATGTTTATCTTTTAGTTGCCCATAATGGTATTTCTCGTATTATTGAATCTTATTTCCATGATATGACTAATGATGAATTTTCTGCCTTTGGTATAAAAAACTGCGAATTAAAGAAGTATGAGTATTAAGAAGTACAACAAATACTTCTTTTTTTTTGATTGAATATGTGACCGATATCATTATAATAAGAAAGAGATGGAGGAATAATAGAATGAGACCAAAAATACACTTTACAGCACCTAGAAACTGGATCAATGATCCTAATGGGCTAACTTATTTTAATGGAGAATATCATATCTTCTACCAGCATTTCCCATATGATACATCATGGGGCACAATGCATTGGGGACATGCAGTAACTAAGGATTTCCAGACATTTAAGCATCTCCCAATCGCTTTATATCCTTCTAAGGATTATGACAGAAACGGGATCTTCTCAGGTTCCGCATTAAACTACAATGGCAAGATGTACCTTTATTACACAGCCATCAAGTATCGTATTGAAAACCCTGAATATATCCATAAGCCACTTATTAAGGATGACTTAATTGCATCACAGGCATTACTTATTAGTGATGATGGATATCACTTCAATAATAAAGACGCAAAATATAAGGTTGTCGATGTGATTACTGATCCTTCTTTAGGACATGATCAGCATACAAGAGATCCTAAAGTCTGGTTAGGCAAGAATGGACATGTTTATATGATTCTAGGAAGTAAGATTCCTCATGGTGATGATTTTGATGGTGAAGTATTATTCTATGAAAGTGAAGATGGAATGACATTTACTTATAAGAATAGATTCGTCGATTCTTCAATTGGAAACATGTGGGAATGTCCAGATCTATTTGAATGTGATGGACAGTACTTCTTAGTCTTCTCACCTGAAAACTTAGATGGTTATCCACGTCCTAATAGTAATGCGGCTATTATGCCAGTTAACTTTGATGAAGAAACATGTACAATGTCTAAGGCAGGAGACCTTATGTTTATTGACTATGGCTTTGATTTCTATGCTCCTCAGACATTCTTAGATGAAAACAATAAACGTACTATTCTCGGATGGATGAGAATGAAGGAAGTCTTAGAAGGTGAAGAATGGATTGGTTTATTCACAATGCCACGTCATCTTTCTTATAAAGACGGACATGTCTATCAGGATGTACATCCATTAATTAAGAATACATTTGTGCATACAACAGATACTATTGACTTTGATGAACCTTTCTTAATGAAAACAACTCTTGAAGACAATGAAACAATCACATTAGGTGGTGTTAAGATTTCTTATGTTGATGACCAGCTAGTCGTAGATCGTACAGCTGTATCTGTGAATAATGATGATTTATATAATGTGCATAAGACACCTGTATTAAATGGTCAGTGTGACTTAGATATCTATTATGATGAAGGTGTTATCGAAATATTTGTGAATAATGGTTATTATGTACTGAGTCAGATTATCTATCATCTACAGGAAGAAGACACACATATCTCAGACTGCACAATCTATACAAGATAAATCATTTGCATATTTCTCTTAAATTGTATATAGTTAGTATGTACTAACTAGGAGGTATACATATGATGAGAGATATACTTGTGACTTTGTGTTCACTTGGATTTGTATGTATCAGTCAAAAAGTGAAGACACAATTAAAATATTATGCATATAGAAATCAGAAGGGACATTAATCTCTTCTGATTTTTTGATAGAATAGATACAAGGGAGGACTATATGATGAGAAAAGTATTATTTTTTGATATCGATGGTACATTGGCTATTCATGGACATATTCCAGAATCTAATAAGAAAGCGTTAGAAGCATTAAAAGAGAAGGGGTATGATACATTTGTTTGTACAGGACGTGCACCTTATTATGCAGAGAATCTTTTTGGAAAACTGGTTTCAGGTATTATTTCTTGTAATGGGCGTTATATCAGTTATAAGGGTGAAAAACTTCATGGTGTGCCTTTTACACCTGTTGAAGTAGAAGAACTAAAAAAGAAACTAGATAATCTAGGATGTGGAGGACTGTTTGTCTCTGATACATTCTCTAGTCCTTATCATCTAGAAGGAGATGTACTCACACATATAAAGAAAGAATATGGTGAAGAACATATTAAAGATGAAGGAGGAACTTATTATACATGTGACTTCTTCTATGATACGTTAGAAAAGAGAGATGCGATGATAGAAGCCTTTAAAGGAGAATGTGTGATTAATGATCATGGTGGTACTGGTTCCTGTGATACATCTACTCTTGTTTTTGATAAAGGACATGCAATCAAGTATATAATAGAACACTTCTCACTCACTAAAGAGGATGCCTATGCATTTGGTGATGGCTATAATGATCAAGCTATGTTTAGAGAAGCAGGACAACGCATAGCGATGGGAAATGGTGTAGATATCTTAAAAGAAAAAGCCACTTATATCACTGATACAGTGGATAATGAAGGAATCTATAAAGCTTTGAAACATTATGAGTTACTTTAAGTTTAAAATATGGCATAATAATCCGAGGGAGGATCACTATGAAACAAAAAACTGATTTTCAAACATTTATATCTTACTTTAAACCACATCGTCGTCTATTCTTCTTAGACCTTGCATGTGCGTTAATGATTTCTTTAATTGATCTTGCTTTTCCATTTGTTTCTAGATGGTGTATGTATACATTACTACCAAATAGTATTTATAAGACATTCTGGATGGTTATGATTATCTTCTTATTCGCTTATTTAGTACGTTCATTCTTTACTTATATAATTTGTTATTATGGGCATACATTTGGAATTCTTGTAGAAGCAGATATGCGTAAAGACTTATTTGAACATATGCAGTCATTAAGTTATGGTTATTTTGATAATAATCGTATTGGACAGTTAATGAGCCGTTTAACGACTGATTTATTTGATATCACAGAACTTGCACATCATGGACCAGAAGACTTATTCATCTCTACTGTGACTATTATTGGTTCTGTTATTATTATGTTTACAATTGAATGGCGTTTAGCTTTAGTTATTGCGATTATGATACCTGTTTTCATACTTGTTGTATGGAAATCACGTCACTCTATGAGTGAAGCTTCAATTCGCGTTAAACAGAAGGTTGCAGTCATCAATACTGATATCGAATCAGGACTCACTGGTATGAAAACAGCCAAGGCTTTTGCGAATGAAACAATTGAACAACAGAAGTTCAATACATCTAACGATACATATAAGACTTCTAAGAAACAGTTCCATAAAGCTATGGGTCGCTTTAATGCGATTATGGAATTCTTTATGTGTACATTATCACTTATCGTTATTGCGGTAGGTGGCGCTCTTATTATGCAGGGCAAGATGGATACAATTGATTTGATTACTTTTAGTTTATATGTCTCTACATTTGTGAATCCAGTACGTAAGTTATCTAACTTTGCGGAATTATTTGCGAATGGGACTGCTGGTCTTCATCGTTTTGTAGAATTACTTAACACAAAACCTCAATTAGAAGACCGTCCGGATGCAAAAGAACTTACAAATGTATCTGGACAGATTGATATTAATCATGTCAGCTTTGCGTATGAAGAAGATAGAAATATCTTAACAGATATTGATTTACATATTCATCCAGGTGAAACACTGGCGTTAGTAGGGTCTTCAGGAGGAGGTAAAACTACTTTATCTCAGCTTATTCCTAGATTTTATGATGTTACTAAAGGGGCTATCTTAGTAGATGGTCATGATGTTAGAGATGTGACTCAAACATCATTACACAACAATATTGGTGTAGTCTCACAGGATGTCTTCTTGTTTGCGGATAGTATTGCGGAAAATATCCGTTATGGTAAATTAGATGCGACAATGGAAGATATCATTGAAGCTGCAAAACTAGCAGAAATCTATGATGATATCATGGAAATGCCTGATGGCTTTGAAACCAATGTAGGAGAACGTGGTGTATTATTATCTGGAGGACAGAAACAGCGTATCTCTATCGCAAGAATATTCTTAAAGAATCCACCTGTACTTATTCTAGATGAAGCAACAAGTGCATTAGATAGTGTCACTGAAGCTAAGATTCAGGAAACATTTGATAAGTTATCACAGGGACGTACTACTATTGTGATTGCGCATCGTTTATCTACAGTTAAGAATGCAGATCGTATTGCGGTTATTGATGAGGGAAGAATCATTGAACTAGGAACGCATCATGAATTATTAGAAAGTAATGGTGCTTATGCACAACTTGTACATACACAGGAATTAATGAAATAAGAAAACGACCTCGCGGTCGTTTTTTAAATAAAGTAATAAATTGTATTCATAACTCCAGCAAGGAGCATAACAAGAATAGGATCCCATTTATACTTAGTAAGTAATATAACACATATACCAAATATTACTACAAGATGGATCTTAAATGTATTGAAGCTTTCACCAAAGAAAGCAGTGGTAAGAATAGAGACACCTGCAGTCGCAATTAATGCGACAACGGCTGGTCTTAACATCTTTAAGACACTCTGTAATTGATCCATATGTCGATATTTGAGATAGAAATAACTGATAATACCTACAATAATACATGAAGGTAATACACAGCCAATGGTGGCACATATTGCGCCAGGAATACCAGCAATCTTGATACCGACAAAAGTTGCTGAATTGATTGCGATAGGACCAGGTGTCATTTGTGAAATAGAGATAAGATCAGTGAATTCAGAAACAGATAACCAATGATGGGCTGTAATCACCTGCTGCTTAATAAGCGGCATAGCTGCATAACCACCACCAAAACTAAATGCGCCGACCTGCAAGAAACTTAAGAATAATTGTAGATAAATCATGACTGTACCCCTTTCATAGAACAAAGTAATCCAATCATGATACAAACAATAATTACTATCATGACATTAATATTAAATATATAGTTTGCGACAAAAGCCCCAATCATAATAATAGGATAAAGCTTATTTTTCTCTTTTAACAGCCCGCTACCCATTTCGAAGCATACAGATGCAATAACTGCGCCTACTCCTGCCTGCATCCCTTCTAACATAAGAGATACAATCAGATTAGTCTTAAATATTTCATAAAAGACAGAAATGACAGATATGATTACAAAAGGAGGAATAATAGTAGCGAGTACTGAGATGAATATTCCTAGCAGTCCAGCCATCTTATATCCAACTACAATAGCACCATTGACCGCAATAGGTCCTGGTGCACTTTGTGCAATAGCGACTAAATCTAACATCTCATCTTCATCAATCCAATGATAATCATCGACAAACTTCTTTCTCATTAAAGAGACGATGACATATCCACCTCCAAAAGTAAAAGCACTTAAGTAGAGAGTAGAAAAGAAGAGCTTCACTAATTTATTCTTCAAAGTATTCACCTTCCTATGTTCTGTATTATACATTTTAGATATGAAAAAAACCAGTTTTTCAACTGGCTTAACATTCACACCCTACAAGTAGTCCACCTATTTCAGCATAATAAGTACATAGACCACCCATTGGATATACAATAATATCTGCATGTGGATAAAGTTCTAGAATCTTATCTCTGACACTGTGTGCAAGTTTCAAATTGTCTGCATGTGAGATACGTACCTTACCACCATGGTATCCTGCATTTTCAAGATGTTCAATCATTGATTTCACTACCTTCTTTTCACCACGACATTTACTGATCTGCTGGATAGTACCTTCTTCACTGGCTGTGGCGAAAATAGAAATATTTAATACACCAATTGCAGAAGCAACTGCTTTACTTACACGTCCATTCATCGCAAAGTTATGTAATGATTTTAATGCAAAGAACAATCTAGTGTGATTAAGATAGTCCTGTCCTTTTTCTACAATTTCTTCAAATGGTAAATCTTCTTCAATCATTTCTTTTAATTTTTCGATAAGTAATCTCATTTCAGGACCTGTAGATAAACTATCAAATACATGGACCTTTACATTTTCATTTTCTTCTTCATAAATACCTTTGGCTGTCATGGCAGAGTTATAAGTGCCCGACATAGAACCAGTTAAAGTAACAACGAATACTTCATCAAATCCTTCATAACAATCTAACCAAGACCCAACACTTGGACATGCAGTATGTGATGTGCCTTTATAGCTTGCAAGTTCTTCAGACATTAAATGAACATCTAGTTCCCGATTATCTACATAGTGCTTATTATCAGTAGAAATAGTCATCGGTGCTACCGCAAAATCAACACCATTTAATTCCCACATATCACAAGATGAGTCAGCTACAATTTTTCTTTTCATGCGAAAAACCTCCCTATTAATACTATTGTAGTTTAAATTGTGAAATGATACAATTTACAAAGAGAAAGTTTATGTAAATATTTGTTCAGAGGTGCAGTTTATGGACGTAAATAAGAAAACACAAAGAAATAGATTTACAAGAATGTGTATAGGAGAAGCGATTGTAGAACTTATGAAGAGAGATTCTCTAGATAAGATTACAGTAAGTCAGATAGCGAAAAAAGCTGGTATTTCACGTATGACTTATTATCATTATTATGATTCTAAAGTGAATGCGATAGAAGACTATCTACGTGAGATTATTATTCAATATTTGACAGAACATAAAAAACGTCCTAAAGGAGAACGTTTTATGGAATATTCACATATCTTGTTTTCAATAGAATTCTTTGATCAGTATGCGACATTCTTTATTATCATGGAAAGACAAGGTCTTTATTCTGTATTAGTGAATGCAGTCAACCATTTCATGGTAGAACTCTATTCTGATCATAAAGATATGATTTATCGTGCGTATTACTATGCAGGTGCTTTACTCAATACATTTATTAATTGGGAAAAGACAGGAAAACTTGTTCCTGCACAGGAAGTAGCCAAGATGATCAGTGAAAGTGCACCACAGATGCCTTAATAATGAGGCATCTTTTTTTTCATGTCTTTTAATTTGTCTAGTGCAGCAAGAAGTGTTTCATCCTTCTTTGCGAAATGGAAACGAATGAGATGATTTACATCTTCTTTAAAGAAACTAGAACCAGGCACAGCCCCTACACCTACAATACGTGCTAGATCTTCACAGAACTTGACATCATCGTTATAACCAAATTCGGATATATCTACAAGAACATAATAAGCACCTTGTGGCTCAGTATATTTAATACCAAGTTCTCTTAAACCATTACAGAATAAATCTTTCTTATGTGTATACAATGCCTGGAGTTCTTTATAGTAGTCTTCTCCAAATTCAAGTCCTACAACGGCCGCTTCCTGTAATGGTGCACTTGCACCAACTGTTAAGAAGTCATGTACTTTCTTTGCGACATCAATAATATGCTCGGGTGCAATAATATAACCTAAACGCCATCCGGTAATAGAATAAGTCTTGCTTAATGAACTGCATGAGATTGTTCTTTTAAACATACCTGGAAGAGAAGCAAAATACACATGTTTATTTGGGGCATAGACAATATGTTCATAGACTTCATCCGTAATAACATATGTATCATACTTCACTGCAAGTGAGGCAATATATTCTAATTCTTCTCTAGTAAAAACCTTACCACATGGGTTAGAAGGGTTACAAAGAATGAGTGCTTTAGGATGTTGTTTAAAGGCATCTTCTAATTCTTTCTTATCAAAGTTGAATAGTGGGGGATGCAAAGGAACATAGATTGGCTTGGCATCAGATAAAATGGCATCAGCCCCATAGTTTTCATAGAAAGGTGAGAATACAACAACCTTATCTCCTGGATCACAGACAGTCATCATAGCACACATCATGGCTTCTGTAGAACCACATGTCACAACGATATTCTTGTTAGGATCAATAGGTAAACCCATATATTTTTCCTGTTTATTTGCGAGTGCTTCTCTAAAGTTCTGTGCACCCCAGGTAATCGCATATTGATGATAATCTTCATGTGAGACTTCAGCTAAACGATCACATATTTCTCTAGGTGGATCAAAATCAGGAAATCCCTGAGATAAATTAATAGCGTTATATTTTAAACATACTCTTGTCATTCTTCTTATAACTGAATCAGTAAATGTATCAGTACGATGAGATAAACTCATAAAATCAACTCCTTTTCAAATAAATTATCACAATGATTAATAATTGTCACGTAAAATGAATGATAAGACATGAATTATCTGAAGTTGATTGTTGTTCATGATATGATGAATATGTATGGGAGGAGGGAATATATGATTGATTTACATATGCATAGTTTCTATAGTGATGATGGTGAATATACACCTACACAGTTAGTAGATATGTGTCACGAATCAGGTATTCAGATTATGGCTATTGCGGATCATAACTGGATCAAAGCCAATAATGAAGCATCATTAAGATGCAAGGAATTAGGTATGACTTATATACCAGCAATTGAAGTAGATTGTACCTACAAAGGTGTGAATCTTCATGTTATAGGATATGGCATTGATGATTCAGAAGAATTTAATAGGCTTGGTGAAAGTATTGAGAAACAGGAACAGACATGCAGCTTAAAGAAACTAGAATTGACAAATGATTTAGGTTTTGAATTAGAAAAAGCACAGTTAGATGGCTTATCTTCTAATGGTGTTTATACAGGGGAAATGTTTGGCGAAACCTTATTAAATGATCCACGTTATATTGATCATGAAATACTTGCACCTTATCGTGAAAATGGATCTAGAAGTGATAATCCTTTTGTGAATTTCTATTGGGATTATTATGCACAGGGTAAACCTTGTTATACGGAAATTAAATTTCCTACATTAGAAGAGACTATAAAGCTCATTAATGAACATGGTGGATTTGCAGTCTTAGCCCATCCTGGGAATAACCTTAAAGGTCAGTTTGAATTATTGGATGAAATGGTCAAATTAGGATTACAAGGTGTTGAATGTTTCTCTAGTTATCATTCAGAAGAAGTGAATCAATATTTCTATAATAAGGCAAAAGAACTCAATATTCTTTATACATGTGGTAGTGATTTCCATGGTAAGACAAAACCATCTATTAAGTTAGGTGGATATCATAGCAATGTAGAAGAAGAAATCAAAGAGAACTTAAGAAAGTATCATTTGATCTAAGGAAAGTAAAAGCTTTCCTTTTTATTTGAGTAATTACTGAACAACTTGAGTATATATAAGTGAAGGGGATATATATCAAAATTGACTTTTATGCCCTCAATATATACAATAAAGAGCATAAAAGTCAATAACTAAATTGGAGGTGATAGAATGAATATATCAGATACAATCATACAGCTTGCAAAAGAGAATAATGGTGTTATTACATCTGCGGCAATTACTGAAAAGGGGATATCCAGAGGAAACTTAAAAAAGCTTGTGGATGAGGGTAAGCTTGAAAGAAGTGTAAGAGGTGTATATATTCTGCCTGAAGTATGGGGAGATGAATTTGTGGATTTGCAGGCTAGATTTAAGAAGGGGATTTTTTCTAATGAAACAGCTCTATTTTTGTGGGACTTAACTGATCGAACACCGAATAGATATGATATGTGTTTTCCAAATAATTATAATCTGACAAATGTAAGGAATGAGGGAATCAATTGTGTAAGGGTGAAACAGGAATGGTATGATGAAGGAAAGACTCAAATACAATCTCCAGGTGGAAATAAAATAATGGTATATAGTATGGAACGTACTTTGTGTGATATTCTCCGCAAGCGCGGAGGATTGGATAAAGGTATTGTTGCAGAAGCATTTAAACGCTATGTGGTTAGAACTGATAAGAATATTCCACTTTTATCAGAGTATGCGAAGAAGTTTCATGTTGAGGATAAAGTAAGAACTTATTTAGAGGTGCTGATGTAAAGGAGTTGAGATTATGTATCAGGAACCAGTTAAGAACTTCAATAAAATACGTGAGTATATCAGAGAATTCTATATCAATGGATTCAAGAGTCGACAGGACTATACAATTAAAAGTGCGCGTTCTTATGATAATGAAAAAAGACGTATAGAAAGCTATATGAGTGATTATATTGATTATCATATAACACCAGGTGGTAAGGTTCCTTACTTATCTATTGATACACGTATCACACAGCATAATCCCTTATATAGAGTATGGAAAACAAAAAGTTTTACTGACCATGACATTATCCTTCACTTTCTTATATTAGACTTACTTCATACTCCTCTATCCATGAGTGAATTCATGGATCAAATAGATGAGAAGACAAATCATACTTATCTCTATGATGAATCAACACTTAGAAAGAAACTAAAGGAATATGTCAAGGAAGGACTTCTTATCACAACTAAGAAAGGTAAGAAGATCTATTATCGATTAAGTAAAGATTATATCATTCCTCATGATATTCTTGATTTCTTTAGTGAAGTATCTCCTTGTGGTGTCATTGGTTCTTATATACTTGATAAACAGGAGAAAGAAGATTCTATCTTTGGTTTTAAACATCATTATTTGACTCATGTATTAGACAGTGAAGTGCTTTATGATTTATTCAATGCGATACATCAGCATAAGTATGTTTCTTTGAAAACATCACGCAATAGAATAAAGGTGCTCCCACTTAGTATATTTATAAGTGTACAGGATGGCAGACAATATTTAATGGCTTATATTTGTCAAAGTAAAAAGATGTATTCATTTCGTCTAGATCATATTGTTTCTATTAAATCTCTAGAGGAAGCAGAAGACTTTGAGATATATAGAAAAGAGTTAGAAGAAATGAAGAAACATCTATGGGGTGTAAGTTTTTCTAATGGTTCTTTAGAAACAGTAGAATTTACTCTACATCATGAGCCATGGGAAGAACATATATATAGACGATTATTACTTGAAAAGCGATGTGGATATGTAGAAAGATTGAATGAGAATACAAGTCGTTTCTATGCAGAAGTATATGATGTAAAGGAAATGATTCCATGGATTCGTACATTTATATGTCGTATTCAATCTATTTCTATATCGAATAAAGAAGTAGAAGGCCAGTTTAAACAAGATTTAGAAGAAATGTATCGTTATTATGAGGAGGATGAAGATGATATTTCATGAAATATATAGTCTTTACTATAAGACAGTAGCTTGTCTTATACAGTCCTCATTTACTCATGTGTATGAAATAATAAATGAGAATGCATTCAAAGAAAGTTTTATGATGTTAGAAGAAGCGTTAGAAAGATGGCCTTTAGACAATATAGATGTATCTACATATCCTTTAACACTCCTGCAAAAGAGATGGTTAAAGGCTATTTCATTAGACCCTCGTATGCAGTTATTTTCTTATTCCTGGTCTTTTCTAGATGATGTAGAACCACTCTTTACACCTAATGATATCTATATGTTTGATCAATATAGTGATGGTGATCCTTATACAGATTTACAGTATCAGAAGAACTTTCATATGATCATGCAGGCTATTAAAGAGAAGTCTGGTTTAGCTGTTACATGGAAAACGAAGCAGAAGACAAGTTATGTTTTACCACAGCTATTGGAATATTCAGAAAAGGATGATAAGTTCCGTTTAGTTGCATGTGATGGCACAGTCATCAATGTTTCAAGAATAGAAGAATGTCATTTGACTGATCATAATGTTTCTAACACAACGAAACAAAGAGTAGAAAAATATGTCTTGATAGAATTAAAGAATGAAAGAAATACACTTGATAGAGTTCTTCTTCATTTTGCACATTTTAAGAAAGAAACAGAAAAGAAAGAAACAGAAAAGAAAGAAAATACTTATATAGTTAAACTTTTCTATGATGAATCAGATGAACCAGAGATGGTGATTCGATTGTTGTCATTTGGTCCTATGATTAAAGTAATAAAACCTTTAGAATTTAAACAACTCATAAGACAAAGACTAAAGAAACAAAAAGAATATTCCATTTAAAAAGGGCGATGATTCGCCCTTTTAGTAATTTCTATCAAATGATATATATCTTGTTCCCTGGAAAGTGAGTTTTCCTTGGTCTCCTTCTGCAATGGATCCATATTCACGACCTGATACTCTAAACTCTGTTCTATCACCACTTTCTGCTTCGAAAGTAACATAATATGTTGTGTGTGAATCCCCATTACTTACATCGATATGTGCACGTTTAGTGACTATCTTCACAGGAACGCTCAATCGAGGTGAATTATTATTTTTATGCCTTATACTAATGCCTCTCACTATTATTGGAAGCAATAAAAGCAATACTACAATCACTGGAATAAATATTGTGGCGATTAAAATTTCATCATTCATTAGATCAAACATAGGTTTCCCTCCTTAAATATAATTTAACCATAGTTCGCAACTTTTTATCCATGATAATTAGTAGTTCATTCTTTATGATGTTGTTGAGGTGAGGACAATGATCAAAATAAGAGGAAAGAAAAATAATGCGATATGTTTTGCATCACAGATAGATGAAAAAGCTTTAGAACAGATTAAAAGAATGTGTGATTATGATCTTACTCTAGGAAGTCAGATTCGTATAATGCCAGATGTTCATGCAGGAAAGGGATGTACGATAGGAACTACAATGACTATTAAGGATAAGGTATGTCCTAATATTGTAGGTGTAGATATTGGGTGTGGGATGTATACAGTAAAGTTGTTGAATAAAGAAATTGATTTTAAGAAAGTTGATGAAGTATGTTCATGGATTCCTTCAGGAATGAATGTGTGGGATTCTCCTATAGAATCATTTGATTTAAAGAAGTTAAGATGTTATTCATCTCTTAAAAAATTATCTCATCTAGAGAAGTCTTTAGGAACACTAGGTGGAGGGAATCATTTTGTGGAGATTGAACAGTCAATAAGTGGTGATTATTATTTGGCCATTCATTCAGGCAGTCGTAATCTAGGAAAGCAGGTCGCAGAAATATATCAAAGACGTGCCATTAATCTACATAGAGGCTGGGATGAATATGAACAAAGACGCCAGGAGATTATAAAAGAATATAAAGAATGTGGTAAGGCTCAGCAAATCAATCAAGTATTAGAGGAACTTAAGGAAGATTATGGAACTTTAGATATCCCAGAAGACTTATGCTGGTTGTATGGTGACGCACTCAATGATTATCTTCATGATATAGAAATTTGTCAGAAGTATGCAATGAGAAATAGAGAATTGATAGCTAGTATGATCATGGAAAAGACATCTCTTATAGAATTAGAGTCTTTTCATACTATTCATAACTATATAGATGTAAATGAAATGATACTAAGAAAAGGAGCTATACGAGCAGTAAAAGGTGAAAAAGTTCTTATTCCTATGAATATGAAGGATGGATCAATACTTGGAATAGGTAAAGGAAATAGGGAATGGAACTATTCAGCACCTCATGGTGCAGGAAGAATATTATCACGTAAACAGGCAAAAGAAATGTTGGATATTGAGGAGTATGAGAAGTCTATGGAAGGAATTTATACAACTTCTATTTCTTTAGATACATTGGATGAAGCACCACAGGCTTATAAATCAATGGAAGATATATTAGATGTAGTGAAAGAAACAGTGGATGTAATAGAGGTATTAAAGCCTGTATATAACTATAAGGAGCATGGAAATGAGACAAGAAATAATAAATAAGCTCAATGAGATTGAGAAGAAGGAACATGTAAAGATTATATATGCGATAGAGTCAGGAAGTCGTGCGTGGGGATTTGAATCTGTTGATAGTGATTATGATGTGCGTTTTATTTATGTGAGAAGAAAAGAAGATTATCTATGTCTAGATGAAAAATCAGATGTGATAGAACTTCCGATAGATGAAGTGTTTGATATAAGTGGATGGGATCTGAAGAAGGCTTTAAAGCTTCTCTATAAGTCTAATCCTTCACTTCTTGAATGGTTTGCATCACCTATTGTGTATAAAGAAACAGAGGAAGCGTCTTATATCAAAGAAGTCATTCCTTTCTATTTCTCATCAAAGAAACTCTATTGTCATTACAAACGAATGGCAAAAACACATTTAAAGTATGTGGATAAAGAACAGATACCTGTAAAGAAGTATCTCTATATTCTTCGCTGTATATTATCAAGCCAATATATTCTAGATTACAAGAAGCAGCCTCCTATAGAAATAGAAAGACTGATAGAATGTGAGCTTCCCGAAAAATTAAAAGAAGATATGAATCAGCTATTAATGATTAAGAAGAGTAGTGATGAAAAGCAGTGTGCCAATCATATGTCTTCTTTAGATGAGTTTATGATGAATAGTTTAAAAGAGGATATGCCTTTTATTGAAGATAGAGAAGTATCATGGGATAGGTTGAATGATGTATTTAGGCTTATAATAGACGCATATCAAAATGATGTATAGAAATATCATGTGATGTGTTTTAAGAACTACCATTGAAAAAATGCCCTATATATCAATTATAATTTGCTTTCTCAAAATCATATAACGAGATTAAAGAGAAATGAAATATTATTACAATTTGTAAACGTATATTGTGTCAACCGAAATTGATAATGTCTCAAAAATAATCAAACATTAGCACCACAACGG
>OKUR01000072.1_pt1 | contig 59562 bp, 45 predicted proteins | sample 1606671 | NCBI WGS metagenome assembly OKUR01 (sample SAMEA3882519, study PRJEB24775) | human gut metagenome | biome: human-associated habitat; feature: intestine environment; material: feces | place: Netherlands | collected 2009/2010 | reverse complement strand
GATTTTTTCATCTGTTTTCATAATGATACAGTTTCCTTCCTTTGTTATGAAAAGAGTGTATCAGAAAAATATAGTTTCGGACAGATACGAATGATTACGTACTTACGCTAGGTGGTTTGACGTTTACAGAATTTCCGCATAAATACGGGCTTTGTTAAAATTCTATTTTCATTAGAGTTACTCACTTTTGGAAGTTAAGGTTATTCATAAAATCATTTATATCACAAAATCCGCACTGCAATCTATATTGAGTATATTCTATCAGTCCACTGCAAATTGCTCTTGTCAGAATGGAACCATACCAATGTATGTATTTACCTGCAAACCTATATACTAGGGTGGGGAATCAGTGTTACTTTTGTGCCTGTTGACTCAAGAAGTTCCTCAATAAGTCTTGACAACTGAGCCACTATACTATACCATACCATACTATTCAATTATCTTACATAAGCTAATGGTTCATGACTTATTCTGTTTTCCTTAGGTGGCAATTCCATATAATTTCCATATCTGTGTGACAATATAGCGTCATAATCAGCAAATATTTTAAATGTTTCATTTTCGAATTTAATATCCATATATTCGTTAAAACATTTACTTGGGTAACAGTCATATATATTTGTTGCCCAACATATAGTTCCAGCAAATTCTCTATAATCATTTTCCGAAAATCTTTGAACAAATTTTTGCAATTTTTCTGTTTCTTTGTAATTTGTAATTCTATAGCCCGTATAAAGCAGATTAATGAGTTTACTTTTTAATTTTCCATAGTTTCTATGTGTATTTGCCTTTATTATTTTGGCTCTTGCCTCTACACATCTTTTAGCCTCTGCAATTGCCTCCTCCTTATTGTCACAAATATAGTCTATAGGGAAAATATCAATCCATACACCCATATCATTAATCTGTCTCATATTTCCTTCTGTGATTTTTGTACTTGTGTCAACTATTTTAACAAACGTATAATAATAATCATTTTCATTTGGAAAAAATAATTTATAATTTTGTCCCATAAAATATGGATTTTTTCTAGCCGCTGCTAATAATTTATTATACTCTTTTCTCAACATAAAAACATCTATATCATCATCCCATGGAATAAAGCCTCCATGCCTTACTGCACCAATCATAGAGCCAGCGCCTAATGAATATTCAATTCCTTTTTCTCTGCAAAATCTATCTAATGCTTTCATTATTTGAATTTCTGTTTCTTGTAGTTCTTTCAAAGATAATCTTTTCATCAATTTAGTTCTCCTTCGTTTTAGAAAATTCTATTATCCAACTGCTTATTTGTTTATGATAAAAAAACAATGTCAACAGCACCAATACCAGTATTACAACTATTCCATTTTTAGCTGCGTAGCCTATCCATCCCAGTATAGTGTTGCCTCCATCCGAAATAAATTTCTGTGACAGTACAGATGAAATCACGCTTCCAAATATATAAATTATTATTATTTTATATAATTTGATATAACTTCTCTTTAATATATTATTTTTTAAATAATTAATCTGATATATTGTTCTTGTAAGCATAGAGATTAAAGTACCTATAGCGACTCCCACTATTCCAAATTTTTTCACAAAAATTATAGAAATTACTATATTTAATATTGCTTCTATATAAGATATTGATTTAAAATCTTTAAATCTATTTGCCGAATATGCTAACGAAACATATGGTTCTCTGATACAATACACTAATTCTGCAACTATAATCAGCCATCCAAAAACTGGTTGATTATAATTTGCATCATATACGCCTGACGTATATAATTTGACAAAAGGTGTTATTGTCAGTCCTCCTATTGTAAATAATAAAAATGATAAAAATAGAATTATCATTTCATATATTCCAAATATTTTATTTAGATTTTGTCTATTTCCACTTGCATATGTTCTTCCGACTATTGGTAGGATTGCCTGTGATATAGCAACAATAATACTTTTTAAGCCTGCTACCACAAGAAAATAAACCGAATAAACCGACACATCATGTAAAGTTCCCAGCAATGACAAAATTACGACATCCGTATTATTATGAATAAACGCAGCTATATTAATTGCCAACCCGTCCCATCTCTGCTCTAAAAGATTACTATCTCCATCAGAATTTAATATATTAATTGTATAATTATTTTTAATATATATATGATAAATAAAAGGCTGTATTAAATATATCAAAGCTGATCCCATTTTAACCAAATGAATACTGGGATATATATATACTAAAATTAATGTTATTATTAAATTAACAATTAGTACAAAACTATATGTTAAAAAAACAACATATCCTTTTTTATCTGCAATCAAAAGCGTTTTCCATGTTATTGAGAAAAAATACTGTACAAATAAATTAATACTCAATATCAACGACAATGTTGCGACATATGAATATTTAAATTTTGTTTTTACAATAATTGGATAAATAAACGCAACACTTATTGCATATAGAGAAAATATTAAAGCTATTTTTTTATAAAACTGAGAGGCTGTTTTCAGAATCCTATTAAGTAAATCAATATCATTCTCTACCAATGGTTTATAAAGATTCGCACTCACAACCCCCGTTAATCCACCTTCTATCAAACTTACATAGCTTAAAAATTGATTTAATGATGAGACTAAACCATTAACATCTGAATCGAATGTTTTTAAAATTATTCTTGGCAATATGAATCCACTTATCATAACAATTGCTTGTTGCAAAAGTGAACAGGCCATATTGAATGTTGTACTGTTGTTCTTTATATTACGCATTGACTCTCCCTAGACTTATTACATCAAAATTCAATCTTTCTTTGTGAAAATGATACATTATATATAAATTTATAAATTTCCATATATTACTCTATAATCTTTAATCACTATCTATCAGTCTATTAATACCATCTTTCATATTTTACACTACAATAATATTAATGCAGTATAAGGTAAATAATCATGTGAGTTAATTAATGAATACATACTATAATAAGCAAATCCAGCAATAACTAATATATATATAAGCCTATGAAATACATCTCCTTTTTTTATATATTTTCCATTAAAACATACTGGTAAAATAAATAATTGCATTATCTGTAACGCTCCAGTTCCTCTCCCTCCCAAAATAGGAATTGCAGAAAATATAATTGATAACACAATCGAGAAAAAAAAGATATTAAAAGATTTTATAATATGTTTTTTTCTTTGAATGTTCTCAAAATCCAGATTATATGTCACGATTAGCAAAATAAATAACCTCTTTATTATCGAATTAATAATAGATTCATCGCTTACACTATTTAAATAATAAAACATTTTATTTTGTATAAACGCAATTGGAATATTTCTTGCTATCCATCCAAATATATTTATAGTAGAAAAAGCCAAAGCTCCAAGAAGTATCCCCCAATAAACTTTTCTACTATATTTTTCATTCTTTACAAAATAAACAATAATGAAAAGTACAGAAGAACTATGTACTAATGTTGCTATAACTATAAGTGCAAAAAATTTAAACCTATTATCCTTTAAAATTGCATCATATGCCCAGAATAAAATTCCTATTGCAAGCCCCTGTCTCATAATTCCCATATCATACAATAAGAAATACATACTATAATATATAAATAAACATATCATCTTTTTTTCAACATATTTGTTTATAAAAGCTGTCTTTAAACTTATCGATAGTACTGCTATTATAAACACAAATTGTTGAAAAGATAATCCTTTTAATAAATAGTTAATTATTAAATAACCGGGTTCAACAACCAAACTCCATCCACCAGAAAAAATCTGTAAAATATTCTGTGACTTAACATTTTCGAAAATGACCTTATACGACTGAAAATCATATCCTGTATTTGTCCTTATTCCAGCCATTACGATAAGTAAAAAACATCCTGCTATAAAAAATCCATTCTCATATTTTTTTATCTGTTTTGTTGTAAACACATCAAAAAAAACTGCTGCAAACAAAAAAATCACAAAACAAATAGCATATATCATAGTTATACCTTATCAAACAGTTCCATCCACAGTTTGATAATCCTTCCTTCTGAATAATTATCAGCATTTTCTTTAGCATTTTTCGAAAAAACATTCCACATTTCTTCATTCTTAGTTATACTAATTACTTTATCAGCAAAAATATTAATATCCCCTACCTCAACCAAATATCCATTTTTGTTATCTTGTATAATCTGATTAGGACCTTCTTTACAGTCAAAACTTACAATTGGTAATCCACATTCCTGTGCCTCGATCAAGACCATCGGTAATCCTTCAAATCGGGATGTCATAACATAAATACTCGATTTTAATAGTTCTTCCATGATATTATTAGTTGCTGGTTTTATATTTACAAAATTATTCAAATTATTTTTTTGAATCTCATTTAATAAATACTCTCTTTGATCACCATCTCCCAAAATATCAATTTGCCATTCCGGTATTTCATTTTTTAATTTCTTTGCTACTTGAATAAGATAGTCAAAACCTTTCTGCCTTGATAATCGACCTACGGCAATTATTCTTTTTGCATCGAATTTTGCATTATCCTCTGTCTGAAATGAAACAATATTAGGAATGACATATAATTTATTTTCACCCACATAAAAATATCTTTTAGAATCTGGAATAGTCAGCAGTACAAGTGCATCCAATTTGGGATATGTTATATATTTTGAGAATCTCATTATTTTAGAACATGAATCATAATTAAAATGTTCACATCCAATAACTTTACTGTTTTTTCTGACAGATCCTAAGCATGAATTGATTCCATGTGTAGTTCCTATAACATATCGTATAGATTCATTTTTTATAACTTTTCTGATAGCTTTTACAAATTTTATGTACCATGCATACTTACTACCTTTATTGATTCTTAAATGAATCAGTTTTACATTTTTATCAAGTAAATATGCTGGATAATCGCTATTATCCGTAAATATACTTATTATGCTGATATCGTATTTTCCCGTTTTAATTAATCCATTTACTGAATTTATAACAGCTCTTTCTATTCCAGCCCTATTTGAAATTTTTTCAACAACAAAAGCAATCTTTTTTTTCACAATATTAATTTCCTTTTTTATAGCAATATAGTATCTTCACACATAATTTAGGACATATTAAAAAAAATATTGATACTATCCTTACCACCTTTTCATCACATTTTTTACTTAATATTTTCATTGCTTGTTTTACATCATATGTTTTCACTAACTTATCAAACAATTCTTCATCTACTGCAAAATCTTTCGCTATTCCCCACACAGCTCTTGAAACAATATAATCTGAAAAACTTACGTCCAATCCTTTATTTTTCCAATATTTAACTATCTTTTTCATAGCTTCTATATTGTCTGTGTTCTTCCATGTAACCTTTTTATGCATTGCAGAATTTTCATTTCTCGTGTATCCATACAACTCTTTTGACACGAAAATTCCTCCTTTTTCACTTTCTGCTAAATACTGCCCTATAAAAAGACTATCCTCTCCATATGCCAACTCTTTATCAAATATAATATTTTGTTCCGCTATTATATGAGACTTATAAAGACACCCACAAAATGAAAATTTAAATTTTCGTTTTCGCATATAACGTTCAAGTATTTCTCTGTTAGATAATTTATCTTCAAAGTTGCTTTTATCTAAATCTGTCAATATATCTTTTATGCCTATCCATTTGTATTGCGAACAGACTATATCAACATCACTTTTCTCCATTCTCTCACTTAATAATTCAAGAAATTTCGGATGGTACACATCATCTGCATCCAAAAATGAAATATACTTTCCTTGTGCCTCAGTGATTCCCTTGTTTCTCGCTGTACTTACTCCACTGTTTTTCTGTTTTATATATACAAAGTTGTTCTTATTTTGTATATATTTCAAAATTACATGCTCTTAATTATCCGTTGAACCATCATCTATAATAATTACCTGATAATCATTTATCGTCTGCATATCTATTGATTTCAGAGTCCTTATTATCGTCTTTTCAGCATTGAAACAAGGAATAATAACACTTACAAGATATTGATATTTCTGCATTTATTTAACCCGCTCTCTTAATAGCATATTTGAAATATTTTTCATAACCTTATCTGGAACTAACCAGAAAAACACTTCTGCTGACGAAATTATCAAAAAATCAAATAATGAGCAGCCTTTTCGTTTCCAGTGGCGTTTATATACGTATATAGCTGATTTCATATTTTCCTTACTCTTTCTTCGTTTGTAATTATTTTCATCAGCCCTGTATAAATATAACGATTTATCTATATTTCTTACATAATATCCTGAAGTTATTATTCTTGAAAACAGATCAAAATCTTCTTTTCTTCGAAGTTGTATATATCCGCCACACTTTTCCACGATACTCTTTTTCATCATCACTGTTGGATGATTAAATGGCTGTCTCTTTTTTGAAAATCTTATTATTTCTTCGTAGTCAGATGGAACAACTCGTGATAATTTTATATCTTCTGTGCTTTCAGAAAATTCATCAATATTACACCCACAAACTGCCAAATTCTCATACTTTTCGAACATTTTCAGTTCTTCTTCGCACCTGTTTTTTATTGATATATCATCCGCATCCATTCTTGCTATAAGGTCATTTCTGCACGACTTCATACCTACATTTAAAGCATTTGCAAGCCCTCCATTTTCTTTAAGCCGAATCACGTTAACCATATCCGGATACAGTTTTTCATACTCTTTTATCAAATTTTCACAATCTTCTTTTAATCTTCCGTCCTCAACAATAACAAACTGATCAGGTTTGATTGTCTGCGAAAGCATACTCTCTATGCTTTGTTTCAAATACTTGCAATTATCATTTATGTAGACAGACATAAGTACACTATATTTTTTCATCGCTATCTGTTTTCTTCCTGCACTATTTTCTGATTAACAAGTGTTCCGTCATGCATTTCTTTTCCTCTTTCCTCACTGAATCCTTCAGTACTTTCTTTTCTTACAATTATTTTTATGGTTTCAAAAATAATGAGTATATCCAGCACCAACGAATAATTCGTTATGTAATACAAATCCAATTTCAGCTTATCCAGCGCTGTCGTATTATATTTTCCATACACCTGCGCATATCCGGTCAGTCCACCTTTTACTTTAAGTCTGAGTGCCCATTCCGGTATTTCTTTTGCATACATCTCATCGTGTTCCCAGCGTTCAGGCCTTGGTCCAACGATCGACATATCCCCTTTAAATATGTTTATGAGTTGTGGTAATTCATCAATTCTGGTTGCTCTTATTACATTTCCGACTTTTGTTATTCTATCGTCTTTTTCTCCAGCCGGATGTGGTCTGCCATCTTTTTCCGCATCCACAATCATTGAACGGAATTTAAGTATCATAAATCTTTTTCCATTTAATGTGACACGTTCCTGCCTGAAAAATACCGGACCGCCATCTTCTAAATGGATTGCTATTGAAACAATTATAAGAAGTGGACTTAAGACAACTAGTGCCATTCCTGATAATAATACGTCAAAGAATCGTTTCCAGAATAGCTGAGATTCCGAAAGTCCTATATTTTTGCATAAGCATAATGGCGTATCGAAAAGATTTATTTCTTCTGAGCTTTTTGCTATGATATCTGATATTTTCGGTGTAAAATACACACGTTTATCCTTTTCATAGCATTTTTTAAGTACTTCATTTCTTCCCTTACTTGGTATATCATTTATAAGGATTGCATCATAATTATCAAACTCGTCATATACCTTTTGAAGTCCATCCTTATAATTGACTACTTTTGCGACATTATACTTATCTTTTCTGCTGCTGACCTTATCGCAAAGCCCATTAATATATTCTCCATATACTTCAAGCACTTTTAATGGAGCAAATATCCTGCGATAAACATTTACCATAGGAATCATTATAAGGCCGAGTACTATCCCCTGCCCTAATGCCATAAGAATATATCTAAACAAAAGAGCCCAGAAAAATCTAAACTGCCCTGTGATTGCAAGTGATATAAAAACCTCAAAAATAGCGATCACAAATACGGTAAGTACCTGCGCAATTATCATATTCATTTTTCTGTCAACGCCTACTTTGAATGCTCGAAGATATCTTCCCATGAGTATAAATAAAATCCAATATATGCCAAGTGACATTCCAAGATTTGCGGTTCCAAGTAAATGACCTGTGACATTATTGTCTTTTACGAAGTTATACCAGACTATTCCAAAAGATGATGTAGCTATTGCTGACGTAATCAGCATGCAAAAATATCTATAATAATACTTTTTACTTGAATTTAAACTATCTGAATTCATCTTCCATTACCATTTCTTTCTTCATCTTTCCATTGCACTAAACTTTCACATTTTCGTCAGATAATAAGGTTCCCTCTTATTACACATCACTTATATTTATGTCTGTATTTTTAGTACAGACTAAATAATAACACCGATAGCTAAATTTATCAATACTCATTACTATGTTTTTTAGCCGTGACTATCCTTATTAATTAGTAATAATATACAAAATTAAAGTAAAAGCTATAACTAAAGAAAGGATATCTATGCTTGTAGACTATATTTTGATAGGAAAAAGAATAAAAGATTACAGAAACAAATGTGGATTTACACAGGCTGCATTAGCCGAAAAGCTTGATGTTTCCGTCGGTTTTATAAGTCAGATCGAGCGTGGCATCACAAAACCAAACCTTGAAATGCTTGCTTCGATAGCATCTGTTGTTGACTGCGATATTGCCGATTTAGTTAGCGATGCTAAAGTAACCACTAAAAATTATATGATGGATGAGTTCAATGAATTATACAGTAAACTGTTACCTAGTGAGCGCAAGCTTCTTTATAACATGGTAGAATTCCATCTTCAATCAACGAGAAAATAATTTTCTTCCTGCGGCACCTAAAGAAAACCCCATCCCATGCTGCACATAGGACGAGGTTTTGCTTTTTTCAGAACTCTGAAAAGTGTTCTCTTTGAAAATTAGTGTTCCAGAGCATAAAGTGGCTAATTATCTAGCCATTTTTCTTCTGATAACGATTGCGCATGCGCCTGCTGCTGCAGCTAAAAGTGCAACGTAAACTGTTGTGTTTACATCACCTGTCTTCTTTGTTGCGTCAGCATTCTTTGTACCATCAGTTGTTTTAGCAGTGCTAGCTGGTGTTGCAGCTGGTGTCTTGCTGTTATCTGCTGGTGCGATTGCATTGTTATCTGTTGTTGTTGTGTTTGAAGGAACGATTGTGTTGTTATTATCTGATGGTGTAACAACTGGTGAAGGTGTTACATTCTCTTCTGTCTTCTTGCTGTTAACTACAACTGTAGCGATAGCTGTTGGAGAGAATTTTGTGAATGTAGCAACAACTTTTCCGTCAGCTCCTTTTTTAGTAGGTAATACTACCCACTGTCCATCCTGGAAATGGAGAACCTGGATTCCGTCTGTGTACTCATAATCTAATGTGATGTCGATTGGGTTACCTTCTACATAATCAGCTGGTGCCTGTACGTCAAATACGTCAAGTACCTTTACATCTACTGACTCTGCGTCTGTTGTAGAAACCTTGATGGCTTCCTCTACTTTGCTTACCTGCTCATCTGATAATGTAACTTTTCCTGTCTTCTCGTCTTTAACGAGTCCGGCAGTTTTCTGTACATCCTCTGTAATTACGTGGCTTACTGTAGCGCCTTCTTTTGTTGTACCGTCAGAGACAGTTGTGCTCTTACTTGGTGCAGCAAATGCAACAGTAGTCATGCTAAGTGTTAATGTAGCAGCTAAAAATAATCCTGCTAATTTCTTCATTGGACTACCTCCTATAAAAATATCTGATTGTTTATTTAAAAATAGCGTTCATGGAACAACTAATTTTCAACGTAAAATAATTCTATAATAAGCTTCTGTAATGCATCTTCATCGACATAGTATTCGTCGTTGAATTCGCCTTTTTTTGTCTCTCCCGGAACCTTAAGGTCATTGTCATCGAGATCAAATTTGGAGAAGTTATATACATCTTCTGCCTGCATATCGGTCACGATATATGCCGATCCTGCATCCATAAGCTTTTCGTATGTTTCCTCGCTGGCATTTTTCTGCCTCATCTGTGAGAAAAGTGCTTTTATATACTGTGTCTGCCTTTCCATTCGCCCGTCATTGCTGCCCGTGACAGAGGTATCTCTCTTCCGCACATATTTTTCTGCCTGTTCTCCATCGAGTGTGATTGTTTCACCGTCTTTAAATTCAGGATCTATTTCTGTATAATCCTGTGGAACAGTCAGTGTAACACCACCGATTGCATCATTTAAAACTTTTATTCCATCTATATTCATAGAAAAATACTCATCTATCGGAATATTATGTAAAAGATTCGATATTGCCTCTTTTGTAAGGCGGCAGCTTTTGTTGGCTCCATCGCCGAACGAATACTGCATCGTAAGCTGCATTGTCGAATCAAGTGCATATTCACCCTTTGTGTCATACACAGCGATCTTTGTCATAGTGTCTCTGGAGATCTCAAGCATTTTTGCTGTGCCGTCCGCTTCATTCATTATGAAAAGGATCATGCAGTCCGAACGGCCGCCGGTTCCCTTGTAGCTGTAGCTTCCGGCCTCATCATGCTGGTCAATACCCATAAAGAGCATTGTCTTGAGGTTTCTGTTATATGTATATGACTTTCCGTTGTATGTCACATTCTGGTATGTACCGGAATTTTCGGCAGCATACTGAAGTGTCTCACTGTTATTTTCCTCTGCCGATATTCTTTTACTGTGACCTGCAAAATACCAGATCACATAAGCTATGCTGATAATCATTACAGCTATGCATACTAAATAAAAAACATTTGATTTCTTTTTAGGTTTGTCAGCCATATTTATTCTCCCATTTTACATGTGATAATTCTTCCGACTGCCTGGTCTAATATATCCTGTGAGATATCACCGCTTTGTACTGCGGTAAGTACTGCATTGTAGCAATCTGCAAAGCCTGTCGAAACATATATCATGTCGACGCCGGCTTTTACTGCCGAAACTGCCGCTTTGTCTGCCTTGTAATTTCCTGATACTCCGGCCGAAAGATCAGCGGTCATGATTATACCGTTATATCCAAGGCTGTTTCTTATATATCCGACGGTTTTTGTTGAAACACTGCATGGCATTGTCTCATCGCCTGTAAGATTTTTACAGCTGTAGTTTCCTACGATAAGTGCGCTGACGCCTGTCTGTGTGATTGCTTTGTAACTTGTTTCAGCCGATTTTATATCGCTTACATTTTCTCCCGGAAATATTCCGGCTGCTGTATATATTCCGGCTGCATTATATGTATCCACAAATGCTGCCGCACATTCGCCGCTTGTAGAAACAGGGATAGCCAAATTCATATTGAGCATGCTTTCATTCATATATTCCGAAATCTTACCTGAGCTCGTTTTGGCCTCTTCTGCTGTTTTTATACCGGACATAGCCGGCTGCACCTCGTAAGCATTTCCCGCTGCAAGCGGTGAATTATCTCCGCCCGCCTCGTTTACAGCCAGAAACATAGGGATAGTTTTCTGTGTGTTTACATACTTATTGATATTTGCCATTATATTTCTGGTTGCGGTGACACCGTTAAAGTTGCCAGTTCCGAATACATATCCGCCAAGTGGGTATGCTGCAAGTGATTCCTGTGTTTTCTTTCCTGCCTGCGTAAACTGTGTCACACCTGTGACCTCCTCAGGCCTTGTGATGAAAAGCTGGCACACCTTCTGTTCCACTGACATTTCTGCGATTTTTTGCTCTACCGCTTCTGAAAATTCTGCTTGTGCAACGTTTTCATCCACCTGGATAACAGCCGTATTTCCTGCCGCATCCGCTGTGGTCTGTCCTGTTTCTGTATCAGAACCGGTTTCTGTCGCACTCCAGATATATTCTGTCCCTGATATTGCATTATTTTTCCCATCTGCTGACGTTTTGTTTTTACTTCCACCCGGAATTATAAAATGCAAAACACCCAATACCAGGACTATTATCAGAATTATAACTTCGATCGTTACCAGATATTTCCCACCATTTTTTCTAAAGTCCATATTTATCCCTCACGGTTCGTCTTACCATCAGCTTTGCTTTCGTTTCTTTTTCCTGCTGGTCTTTTTCCTGTGGTTCTTTTACTGCCGCTTTTAACCGGAATCTTCTTTTCTTCGTCTTTATCAGCTTTTGTTTCATCAACAAAATCTAACGATTCTTTCTCATCTTCATCATCATCATTATCATGTCCATAGTGTCCATAGTATCCGCCATATCCGCCATAATAACCCTTATAATAAGATCCGTAATATCCGCCATATCTGCTTCCCTCAAATTTGACCTTGTTAAGGACTGCACCGAGTATACGGACACCTGAATCCTCGAGTGTTCTTTTGGTATTTATTATCGCACGGCTGCTTGTGGCATTCTGTGCGGCAACTACAACTGCACCATCCACGTTTTTACCTACAACCGCTGCATCTATCGCCGCCCCTGTAGGTGGTGTATCCACCAATACGTAATCGAAATTTTCCTCTCCAAATTTTATAAGCTCCGCAAATTCTTTTGACTCTAAAAGCTCGGTCGGGTTCGGCACTTCATGTCCGGCAAAAATTATAAATACACGCGGTATGGTTGTCGCATACACGATATTATCAAGTGAAACCTGACCTGATAAATAATGTGAAAGTCCATAAATCGTTCCACCGCTCTCAACCTGTGCTCTCAATCTGCCGACGAGTACTGATTTTCTCATATCAGTATCGACTATGAGCACCGCCTTTTTGGAATCTGCCATAGAACGTGCCAGATCCATTACAACTGTACTTTTACCCTCATTCGGCACACTGCTTGTAAAAAGGATCGATTTTATCCCCTTTCCACTGAAGCTTATGCTTGTTTTTAGAGCTCGAAGGGATTCTTTCATTGTATAGCTTTGTTTCTTTATCTGATTTATGATCACTGTTTCCATATTTATACAACCTTCTTCTTTTTCTTCTTTTTCTTTTCGCCATCATACTCAACCGTATCTTCAAGTGGAAGTGAGGCAAGTACTTTCATTCCGGTCTTCTTTTCAAGATCATCAGCGTTTGAAACTGAGTCATCTAAAAGGTACTGTATTGTTGCAAGTCCCGCTGCAAGAAGCAGTCCAAGGAGAGCACCTATAAGTGTATTCCTGAGTATATTATTGTTTACCGGTTTGCTTGATGCATATGCACTCTGGATCTTTTTAGGCTGTGCCTGATCCATGTTGTCAGCTATGTATGCGGATGAAACATTTGCGATCTCATCTGCGATCTGTTTTGACTGTTCTATGTCATTGTCGTTTACGACAATCCTTATCACTCTGGTATCTGTCGGATTTTCGATCGTGACTCTCGCTTTAAGCTCCTCATATGTATCCTTAAGTCCAAGATTTTTGATAACTGTAGATAATACCGTCCTTCCGGTGATAACATATTCATAATCGTTCGTAAGGCTTGTTCCAACCTGGATATCTGCAAGACTTGTTATAGATGTCGACTTCGACAGCACGTATAGCTCAGATGCCGCTTCATATTCCGGTGTAAATGTAAATTTCGTGAACAATCCGAAAATTGCAGCAAGAAGCACCATTGATGCAATAAGACTCTTCCAGTGCTTTAACATAACTTGAAATAACTCTAATAAGTCAATTTCAACTTCCTTATTTGTAGATGTAGTTACTGTTTCCATTTCGTATATTCCTCTTTTAGTTATAGCTATATATTTACTTATGACTAAATAAGACTACACCATTTTAGTATAAAAGTCCAGTATTTTTACAGGCAAAAATAAAAAAGACATTTAGAAAGAAGCTTTTCTGTCTAAATGTCTTTTTTTAGTAATATCTTTGTATATTTTTTGTATATTTTTTATCTTTTTTCTGTAATGTGCTGATCTTATTTCTGATCTTATTGCCGATCTTATTATAGTTTGATCATTTTATAGTTTGATTATTCCGAGTGATTGAAGCAGCAGAAGGACCAGCATTACAGGAGCTATAAATTTTACCATTATAATGTATAATGTCTTTCTCCTGAATTTGAATCCACCCTCTGTAACCTCGTCTATTATCGTCTTCGGCTTTACACCCCATCCGATAAGTATACATGTAAGAACGGCGACAAGCGGCATAAGACAATTGTTGCTCAGATAATCCATTACATCAAGTATCTGTGCTTTTGTTCCGTTTGGCAGCTTAAATTCAAAGTATAATTTATTGTATCCCATACACACTATTATTCCCATTATAAGCGCATATATCGTGACTATCACTGCGCTCTTTCTTCTGGATAAATGGAACTTATCCATCATGCTCGAAACTATAGCCTCCATAATGGAAACGGATGATGTAAGCGCCGCAAATGTAACCATAAGGAAAAATGCAAATCCTATAACATTTCCCACAGGTCCCATAGCATAAAATACTTTCGGAAGAGATATAAACATAAGTCCTGCTCCGGCTGACATTCCATCGCGTCCCATGAACACAAAAACTGCCGGGATGATCATAAGACCTGCAAAAAATGCAACAAGAGTATCAAATATTTCGATCTGGTTGATCGAGTTCATGAGGTTTACATCCTTTTTTACATATGATCCATATGCTACCATTATTCCCATGGCAACACTGATTGAATAAAAAAGCTGTCCCAGTGCGTCTATAAACACTGTAAATATCTTGTTAAAAGTAATATCCGAAAAATCCGGTATCACATATATCTTAAGTCCCTCAAGTCCGGTTCTTGTGGTGCCCGATGCATCTGTATAGTCAAGTGTGAGGCAGAATATCGATATGCCTATTATAAGAAAGAACAGGATCGGCATAAGCACCTTGCTGAAGCGTTCAATTCCTTTATTTACTCCTGCTATAACAACTGCAGCTGTCAGTCCCAGATAGACGATTCCGAAAACGACTGGCGCAATATCACTTGAAATATAACCTGAAAAAAAGCCATCTTCTGCAGCCGAACCGCCTCCTCCTGTCATAAATATGGCAAAGTATTTAAGCACCCAGCCTCCTATTGTACAATAATATGGCAGAATGATGACAGGTACAAGACATGCAAGTATGCCTATCCCTTTCGCCTTTGGGTGTATGACACCATAAGCGGTAAGTGGACTCTGTCTCGTCTTTCGTCCTATCGCAATCTCTGTGGTAAGAAGTGTAAATCCAAATGTCAGTACTAATATCAGGTAGCATAAGAGAAACAGTCCTCCGCCGTCCTTAGCTGCCAGATATGGGAATCTCCATATATTTCCAAGTCCCACTGCACTTCCTGCTGCAGCAAGGACAAAACCGATATTTCCGGAGAAGCTTCCCCTTGATTTTGTTTCTTTCATGATGATTCTCCTCTATTTTTTTATCACCTTATAATAGCATATTGCGGCATAAAAAAAAAGCAGTCATGGAACTTTTAGATATAGATTAAATGCATAAGTCCCATAAACTGCCTTTATAAAAAACACCTACTCAAGGAGATTTTTCATACTGTTTAAACTTATCAGTATCGTTGAACTGTTATGTAAAAGAGCCGTTGTCGTTGGCGGCAGCACTCCTGCCACACCGAGTGCAATAAGACCCGAGTTAAATCCAACTATCTGCCTGTAGTTCTTCTTTATACGTTTCATAAGTGCATTGCTTATATATTTAAGTGTAACGATCTGGTACAGGTCGTCCGATCCGACTGTTATGTCAGCTATCTCCCGGGCGATTTCCGCTCCGTCACTTATGGCAATTCCTACATTCGCCGCAGATAATGCCGGCGAATCATTTATTCCGTCACCTATCATTATGACTTTTCTTCCGGCTGCCTTTTCCTGCTCTACAAAAGATGCCTTATCTTCCGGGAGAACCTCTGCATAATACTCGTCAACACCGACTTTTTCTGCGATCACAGAAGCAGTTCTTTCACTGTCCCCCGTCATCATGACAACCTTCGTTATTCCAGCCTTTTTAAGCGAATTGACAACTGCAGAAGCCTCAGGCCTTAACGGATCTTCTATACATATAACTGCTGTCAGCCGTCCTTCTATCGCCAGATAAAGGTGTGAGTAATAAAGAGGAAGCTCCTCAAAAAGCTGCTGTTTTCCCGGTGGGACTACACAGCCTTCGTCTTCAAACACAAAATGATAGCTTCCTATAACAGCCCTTTTTCCATCTATTGAAGTTGCGATCCCGTGCGCTACTATATACTCAACCTTCGTGTGCATTTCCTCATGCATAAGATTCTTTCTGGCTGCCGCATCCACAACGGCTTTCGCCATAGAATGTGGGAAATGTTCCTCAAGACATGCTGCGACCTTTAACATATCGTCTGCAGTATAGTCATCTGTAAATGTAACTACATCTACAACCGTAGGACGTGCTTTTGTAAGCGTTCCCGTTTTGTCAAAAACAATTGTGTCCGCATCTGCAACCGCCTCAAGGAATTTTCCTCCCTTTACTGTTACATTGTAAAGGCTTGCCTCCCTGATAGCAGAGAGTACAGAGATAGGCATTGCAAGCTTAAGTGCGCAGCAAAAATCAACCATTAATATAGACATTGCCTTTGCCACATTCCTCGTAAGAAGATATGTAATGGCTGTTGCGCCAAGTGTCCATGGAACAAGCCTGTCAGCATAATGCTCTGCTTTTCCCTCGAGATCGGACTTTAATTTTTCTGACTCTTCTATCATTGTAACTATCTGGTCAAAACGGTTATTTCCACCGACTGCTTTAACCCTGAGCGTAATCTCGCCTTCCTCGACAACAGTTCCTGCAAATACTGTGTTTCCGCAGCTTCTTGCGACCGGAACCGGCTCTCCTGTAAGCGACGACTGATTGACCATTGCCTCGCCGGAAATTATCTCACCATCAAATGGTATGACATTTCCCATATGTACAACAACATGGTCATCCTTTTGGATTTCAGAAGCTTCGACAAGTATTTCCTGATCTTCCGGTGTCTTAAGCCATACTTTGCTTACATTAAGGGACATGCTTCTTGCCAGATCTCCGACAGATTTCTTGTGTGTCCACTCTTCCAGAAGTTCTCCTATCCCAAGCAGGAACATGATAGACCCTGCTGTATCAAAATCTCTTGTGATAAGTGATACTGAAATGGCTGTCGCATCAAGCACAGGCACTTCTATCTTTCTGTTAAGCAGGCATTTAAGGCCCATTCCGATATATTTTATAGATCTGCCTATCGTGAGTATTGTTCTTACCGGAGCCGGCATCAGAAGCTTTTTACCATAATGCCATACGATTTTGCCCGCCATTCTCTCCTGATAGCAATTATTCAGCTTGCGGCTTGAAGTAGAAATAACTGTCTTTGGAACCTGTGCACTCTCATAATGAAAATGACGTAGAAGAGAAATTATCTCTTCCCTGTCTCCAACATATTCTATAACAGCATCTGCTGTCCTGTCATACACTTTTACAAATGTTACATTCTTGTTATTATGGATCACATAAAGTAAAGTGTCTGCCTGCTCATATGACATGCGGTATTGCTCCATATGAACACGCATACGGCCTCTTGATTCATGCTTAATCGTAAATTTCATATGCTGCCTCTGTTTTCGTACAAATAATCATACGATTATTCTTCTGTTTTTTCTTCTGCTGACTTTTCTGCCTCTTTTTCTTCTTCTGCCTTTGCAGCTTCTTTTTCTTCCTCTTCTTTTGCATCTGCGATTGCTTTTGCCTCAGCTGCTGCAGCACGTTCCTCATTTATGCTTTTAGCCTCTGCATAAATATCCTCAGCATTCTCCTGTACAGTATTTACTGTCTTCATCACAAAATCCTTTGCACGAAGGGTTGCTGCTGTACAGTGTGTATATGCTTTTTTCGCATCTTTGCTTGATAAAACCTTGATTCCTGCTGTTCCAAATGCTACTCCTGCTGCAAATAATCCTGTTGCTTTCCAATTAAATGACATAATATTTTCCTCCTGTGTATAAAATAATTTTTATTATGTTTTTACAAACCAAATACATATTTTGTACGTTTTTCACATTATAGTACCCTTATATTTAGTTATTCAAGGCTAATCATTTGCAGTTTTAACTAATCTGCATTGATGATGCCTTAATTTTCAATCGTTTTCCGGGTTTTTGATAAGTTTTATCAATAAGTCTGTAAGAAGAAGCAGGAAACCTGCGTTTCCTGCTCCCTGCGCATATTATACGTTTACCTTGTACATATTTTTTCTGTTTATAGCTCCAATTTCCTCAAGAGTGTTGATCATACGGTAAACTGTTGCAGTGCCAATAGAATTATCTATCTTTGATGCACGATAATATATCTCTTTACAACTTCCACAGTCAGAACTCAGGATCACGTCTAAAAGGATCAATCTCTGCTTTGTGATGCGGCAGCCATTTTCCTTGAGCCGTTCTACTATCTGTTCTTTCTGTGCCAACGCTTCCTTTGACATATTTTCTCCTATCATTACCAGTCTGCTATTTCATGTTTGAATGGCACCCTTTACAGTGACTGCAGTCCATACCGCACTCAAGACTTTTTCCTGCCTTTTTTGTTTTTATCATTGTTCTTATAACAAGGGTAAATACGACAACCAGTATGGCTATTACTATTACATCACCTATCATGCCACCGCCTCCTTAAAATTCACTTTTTCTTGTCATTGAAAAAACCAAAGATAATGCGTACTGCCAATCCTAACAGACAAATAAGTATTATTATTGCGATCATGTCGGCAGTACTGAGTTCTAAATTTACTGTCATACCTTATTAAGCGCTCCTTAAATAACACTACCCTATGCTCTGGCTTTCTTGTTTGGATCTTTTCTGAATAATAAGTATATTACTCCTACTAGAAGTACAAATGCAACAACTGTCCAGAAGTTAAATGCAACCTCTCCTACAAAAAGTCCTACGATCTGATAGAACATAAGAGTTACACAGTAAGCTGATAAGTTCTGGAATATGATAGTAAACCAGAAGAACTTACGGTTGTTAAGCTCTTTTGCTGTTGTTGAGATAGCTGCAAGACATGGTGAGTCAAACAGGTTGAACAGCAAGAATGATACTGCTACCATTGTTGTTGGGAAGAATGCTGCAAACTGATCATGCATGCTTACTGCATACTCTTCTACCTCTCCAAGTCCTGAGAGCACACCCATTGTTGAAACGATACCCTCTTTTGCTACAAAGCCTGAGAGTGATGATGCTACTGCCTGCCATGTATCGAATCCGAGCGGTGCAAAGATAACTGCGATAGCAGATCCGATTACTGCAAGTAAGCTGTTTTCTGTGTCAACAAGTCCGAATGCGCCATCCTGAATGCCGAAGCTTGAAAGGAACCACATAACTGCACAGCAGAGGAAGAGGATTGTTCCGGCCTTCTTAAGGAATGCCCATACTCTCTCCCATACGTGTAACAGCACACCCTTTACTGAAGGGACATGATACTGTGGGAGCTCCATTACGAACGGTGCAGGCTCTCCTGCAAATGCTCTTGTTTTCTTTAAAATGATACAGTAGATGATTGTGAGGCCGATTCCTGCAAAGTACATAAGAGGTGCCATCCACCAGCAGCCGTCACCCATGATAAAGCCTGCGATAAGTGCGATAACAGGAAGCTTTGCTCCACATGGGATATTTGTTACTGTCATCATTGTCATACGACGATCTTTTTCGTTCTCGATAGTACGTGTTGCCATGATTCCCGGTACTCCACATCCTGATCCGATGAGGAATGGGATGAAGGACTTTCCTGAAAGACCAAATCTACGGAAGATTCTGTCCATGATGAAGGCTACTCGTGCCATGTATCCGCAGTCCTCAAGGATTGAGAGGAATAAGAATACGATAGCCATCTGTGGTGCAAATCCGATAGGTGCACCAAGACCTCCGATGATACCGTCAACTACAAGTGATACGAGCCATTCAGAGCAGCCTACATTTTCCATGAATGTCTGTACCGCCGGCTGAATCCACTCACCAAAGAGTGTGTCGTTTGTCCAGTCTGTTACAATTCCACCGAGTGATGATACTGCAACATAATATACAGCCCACATGATAAGTGCGAAAATAGGCAGTGCCAAAAATCTGTTTGTAACAATCTTATCAATTTTGTCTGATACTGTCTCTTTTCCGGCGCGTGCCTTCTTTACACATGAGCCGATGATTGAAGATATGTACTGATATCTCTCGTTTGTGATGATACTCTCTGTGTCATCATCGTATTTGTCCTCGAGAGCTTTAATCTCTGCGTCTACGTTTGGAGCACTCTTTAATACCTCAGAAATCTTTGAGTCACGCTCTAAAAGCTTGATTGCAAAGAATCTCTTCTGGCTCTCTGCTACTGCAAGACCAAGCTTATCCTCGATGCCTGCGATTGTGTTCTCCACATCATCTGCGAAGTGATGTACCCTCTGAACGGATTTACCTGACTTTGCAATCTGGATTGCCTTCTCTGCGGTCTCCTTGATTCCTGTCTTCTTTAAGGCTGAAATCTCAACAACCTCACAGCCGAGCTTCTCGCCGAGTGCCTTGATATTGATTTTGTCTCCGTTTTTCCTTACGATGTCCATCATATTGACAGCCATAAGCACCGGAATGCCAAGCTCTATAATCTGTGTTGTCAGATACAGATTACGCTCGATATTGGTTCCGTCCACGATATTGATAATCGCATCCGGCTGCTCTCCGATAAGGTAATTTCTTGCAACAACCTCCTCGAGAGTATATGGAGAAAGTGAATAGATACCCGGTAAATCCACCAGATCTACATCCTTGTGACCGATAAGCTTTCCCTCTTTTTTCTCAACTGTAACACCAGGCCAGTTACCAACATACTGATTGGCACCTGTTAAGGCATTGAACAGTGTTGTTTTTCCGCAGTTCGGGTTTCCTGCGAGAGCAATTTTTACTGCCATGTTTTAATCTCCTTATTTTTGTTTGCTCATTCTGCCTATAGTTTGTATTTGCTAACCTATAGTCAAAAAAAATTTACTCTACTTCTATCATAGAGGCATCGTCCTTACGAAGTGATAGCTCATAGCCTCTCACTGTCACCTCTACCGGATCGCCAAGCGGTGCCACCTTGCGGATAAATATCTCAACACCCTTAGTAATTCCCATATCCATGATACGTCTCTTGACTGCACCCTGGCCTGTGAGCTTGACAACCTTGACTGTCTCGCCTACTTTGGCTTGCTTTAATGTCTTCATGCTGACTACTCCTTTTTTAATTTTATTGTTGTTTAAAAAATTTATATAAACGTTTGCATAATATCATATACAAAGTCGTTTAAATCTTAAATGATTACAGCTTATACAGCACATTGCTGCATGTGTTGTATGTGTTATATATGTCATACATGCTATATCCATGCCTGTTACATATGTTGTATCAGACCATGATCTTATTTGCCATGTCCTTGCCGATTGCTACTCTGGCGCCCTTTACATTGACTATCATATTGCCGGCTATCTCTGAGATGACAGTCACCTCTCCGCCTACTACAAAGCCCAGCTTCTCAAGGAAAGATCTCACCTCTTCCTTTCCGCCGATTTTCTTGATTATCTGTGCCTCCCCGGCTCCACTCATTGATAATGGCATCATATTTACCTCTTTTCACGTCTTTTCTTCACGACTTTAATGATAAAAAACATCATTTGGTACCTCTTACGGCTGTTAGTATACTCTAACGTAACTTAGATGTCAATAATATTTTTTAGATTTTTCTTACTTTTTTCAGTTGTGGCTAATAGAATGCGCCCCAGACACCAAGTGTCCGGGGCGCGTACCAACCTCAGTCAAAAAGTATATTATAATATTATATTACGTAAAACCAACTCGGATCCGTCTCCATCTCGCTGGCCACAAGCTCCTTTCGCTCTCCTGTTCTGATGGAAAGCTCCTGGTTTTTGATGCTCACACGAGCCCCCGGCTCGATAGATGAAGTAATAAATGCATTACTTCCGATGACAGCACCTCTTCCGATGACAGTCTCACCACCAAGTATCGAAGCTCCGGCATAGATGATGACATTATCCTCAATAGTAGGATGTCTCTTCACGCCCTTTAGCTTCTGACCGCCTCTGGTAGAAAGTGCTCCGATAGTCACACCCTGATATACCTTGACATTGTCACCGATAATAGTGGTCTCACCTACCACGATGCCTGTTCCGTGATCAATAAAGAAATTCTTGCCAATAGTGGCACCCGGATGGATATCAATACCGGTTTTGCTGTGTGCATGCTCTGTCATCATACGCGGGATGAGCGGTACTCCAAGCAGATGCAGCTCGTGGGCTATACGGTTTGTAGTGATTGCAAGCAGTCCAGGATAGCAAAGGATAATCTCATTGTAATTGTAAGCTGCAGGGTCTCCGTCAAAAAACGCAGCCACATCAGTCTCCACCAAAGCTCTGATTTTTGGAATCCTTTTAAAGAAATCATTGCTGATTTTCTCAGACATATTGACAAGCTCGTGATGTGATAAGCTCCTGTATTTAGGATTCTGCGGCAGGGCAAGCACCACCTGCTTGCGCAGATTGTACATGATATCCTCCAAAAGAACAGCAATCTGGCTGTCCAGGTTGTAATATCTGAAGCTTGTGCCCTTGAAATAGCCCGGATACATTATCTTAATAAGCTTTGAAAGCAGATCACAAACAGCCTCCTTGTCTGGCTGCGAAAATAGTGCCTGCTGATTTATGATTTTGTCATCATGATAATCGTCAAGTATCTGTGATACAAGCCCTTCTATCATTTCTTTATTATTATCCATATATTCGAAGCCTCCGAATTTACTATTTATTGTAACTATTTATTTATTATAATATTTTTTGGCATCCATACGCTCCTCCCATGTGCGGTTTATTATACCGCCTATGAAAAGCACATACATGCAACCATATAACCATACCATTATAAGCGCAATAGTGGTCATTGTGCCATAAAATGAAGAATAATTATTGTATTTATCCACGTACACAGAAAAGATTCCCGAAAAAATCATCCATGCAGCAGCCGCAAATACCGCTCCCGGCAGCTGGTACTTTGCCCTATGCTTCTTGTTTGGCAGAAACACATAGATCACCCAGAAAAATAAAATAAGCACCGGCAGGCAGATTACCAGACGATAATCGACCACACTGCCTATTATACTTCCAATTATATGATGAATATTCGAAAAATACATCTTCCTGAGCATATTTCCAAACACCATGACACCCAGTAAAAAAATGAGCGCCAGTGCAAAAACGATACTGTAAATTACCGAATATATGCGCCTCAAAATAAAATTTCTGTTTTCCTTCACATGGTACATATCATCAAGCCCAAGCTGAAACGAAATAAAAGCCTTTGAGCTTAAGTACACGGCTGTAATCATCGTAATAGAAAGCCTGCCTGTGCCGCTGGCATACACCTCACTTGCCAGATCCTTCATGATATCACCAAACGACTCTGGAATAAACGAGCTCGCCCACATCAAAAAATCAGCCTCTGTAAGCGGTGTCCAGCTCAGCAGCGAAAAGAAAAACAATAAAAACGGGAAAAACGACAGCATCAAAAAGAAGGCTGCCTGCCCCGCGTATGCAGAAATAGAGCTCTCTGAAAAATTGGTCACAAAATCAAAAGCTGTCACAATGATATCCCATCTTCGGCTGTATTTCCTCGCACTTTTTCCTTCGATGTTAGATTCCTTACAATCAACACCTACGGCCTTACATTTCTCCGTTTTGATTTCCGGTGTTTTACTATCTAAATCCGGTCTACTTTGCTTTGTCATCTGCCTTCTTCTGGAATTTCTCCTCAAATACTATAAAACGCTCATGAGTACCCTCACCAATGAGTCCTGCCTCATCAAAAGCCTTTACAGAAAAAGTGAGTGCTCTACCATCCACCTTCACAAGCTCCGACTCACAGGTCACCTTCATGCCAACCGGTGTAGCCGAAACATGCTTAATATCAAGCGCAGTACCGACAGTACCACTTCCCTCCTCAAGCTCAGACGCAACACTCTCAAAAGCTGTATTTTCCATCAGCGCAATCATAGCCGGAGTAGCAAACACGTCCATCGTGCCGCTTCCCATAGCCTTCGCTGTCTTATCCAAAGTCACTGTAATCTCTTTCTTACCTTTAATACCTGTCTGTAACATATCAGTCTCCTTATATCATAGTGCGGGTCACTAAGGTATACATCGAATTGCATGCAAGCATGCATCGATGATACCTTTTGACCCTTTAATCATATTATAAAATAAATCCTAGCATTTTTATGCCACAATGTCCAGTGAAAAATAAGTTTATAAACTTTTCACAATTCCAAAAATGCCCAATCCATGCGGTTTTCTGTTGTTTTGTTAGCACTCACTATTTTTGAGTGCTAATTTTCTATTGACTTTTCCGATAATGCGAACTATTATTTTATTATGCTTATAAAACAAGCTGATTTACTGCAAATATTAAATGACCTACACTCGCGGAAATAAGCTAACATTGCGGCTAACAGACAATTGTTCCGAAGATAAAATATGAACTGCCACAGGGTTCCATTACCGGAAAAAGTGGCACAACCAAAATCATGCCACAAACTATCCATACAAAATTCTGTGGCTGACTTCATATTTTCTCTGAGGAATTATTAGCTGTCCTACCGCACATCACAGCCCATAGCCGCGGCGTAAAACATTTAACTAATCTACATTCGCGGAAATAAGCTAACATTGCGGTTAGCAGACAGTTGTTCTGAAGATAAAATATGAACTGCCACAGGGTTCCATTACCGGACAAAGTGGCACAACCAAAAGCATGCCACAAACTATCCCTACAAAATCCTGTGGCTGACTTCATATTTTCTCTGAGGAATTACTGGCTGTCCTACCGCACCTCACAGCCTATAAACGCGACGTAAATAAAAACAAGGAGTGTGTAAAAATGACAGAAAAACACGGCAATCTTTCAATTGACAGCGACAACCTGTTCCCTATTATAAAGAAATGGTTATATTCAGACCACGATATCTTCTATCGTGAGCTCATCTCAAACGGCTGCGATGCCATCACTAAGCTCAAAAAGCTCGACATGATGGGTGAATATTCCCTTCCTGCAGACTACAAGGGCAAGATTCAAGTGCTCGTAAACCCTGACGAAAAGACAATAAAGATTATAGATAACGGTCTTGGTATGACAGCTGATGAGGTTGAGGAATACATAAGCCGTATAGCTTTTTCAGGTGCTACAGACTTCATCGAGAAATACAAGGACAAGTCAAATGATGACCAGATTATCGGTCATTTCGGTCTCGGCTTCTACTCAGCATTCATGGTAGCCGACGAGGTAACAATCGATACTCTCTCTTATAAAGAGGGCTCTACACCTGTACACTGGTCATGTGACGGTGGCACAGAGTACAACATGGAGGATGGCGACATGGACGACGTCGGAACAGAGATTACTCTCTACTTAAACGACGACTGTCTTGAGTTCGCAAATGAGTACCGCGCACGTGAGGTTATCGAAAAGTACTGTTCTTTCATGCCTACAGAGATTTACCTTGCAAAGGAAAATGCTCCTGAGGAGTACGAGACAATAGACAAGGCTGACAAGCGTGACACTGACACTGTCATCGAGGAAATCCATGAGGACGCCAAGTACGAGGAAAAAGAAAATGACAAGGGCGAGAAGGAGCAGGTAGAGGTATCTCCTGCAAAGGATCAGCTCAAAATCGTTAAGCGCCCTGTTCCGCTTAATGATACAACCCCACTCTGGACCAAGAGCCCGAATGAGTGTACCGACGAGGAATACAAGGAGTTTTACAGAAATGTATTCTTAGACTACAAGGAGCCTCTTTTCTGGATTCACCTGAATATGGACTATCCTTTCAACTTAAAGGGTATCCTCTACTTCCCTAAGATCAACACAGAGTACGACTCAATTGAGGGAACTATCAAGCTTTACAACAACCAGGTATTTATCGCAGACAATATCAAAGAGGTCATTCCTGAGTTTTTGATGCTCCTTAAGGGTGTTATCGATTGTCCTGATTTACCGCTTAACGTATCACGTTCTGCTCTCCAGAATGATGGCTTCGTAAAGAAGATTTCTGAGTACATCACCAAGAAAGTAGCTGACAAGCTCATCGGTATGTGCAAGACAGATAAGGAAGCCTATGAGAAATACTGGGATGACATCAGCCCATTCATCAAGTTTGGCTGCTTAAAGGACGAGAAGTTCTGCGACAAGATAAACGACTATATTCTTTTCAAGGATATCAATGACAAGTATCAGACTCTTCCTGAGCTGCTCGCACCTGTTCATGAGGATGAAAAAACAGATGCGGAAAGTGCCGATGCTTCTGATGATACAAAGAAAGCTGACAATACTGATGAAAACAAGGAGCCTGAGAAAAATACAGTTTACTATGTCACAGATGTAGTACAGCAGGGTCAGTATATCAAACTGTTCAAGGAGCAGGGCATGAACGCTGTTATCCTTGACCACAATATCGATACCTCATTCATCACACAGCTTGAGCAGAGAAATGACCACTACAAGTTCATGAGAATAGATGCAGACCTCACAGAGTCTCTCAAGGATGAATCCGGTGCAGACCTCACAGAGGCAACCACTACTCTCTCAGAGGTATTCAAGAAGGCTTTGAACAACGACAAGCTCACTGTAAAGGTAGAAAACCTTAAGAACGCAGATGTAGCATCTGTGCTCACACTCTCAGAGCAGGGCAGACGTATGCAGGATATGATGAAGATGTACGCAGCCGGAGGCATGGGTGGAATGGATTCAAGCATGTTTGCCGCTGACCAGACACTCACATTAAATGCCAACAACGAGCTTGTGAAGTACATCTTAGACAATAAGGATTCTGAGCACGTTCCAATGTTTGCTGAGCAGCTTTACGACCTTGCAATGCTTTCTAACCAGCCGCTTTCAGTTGACCAGATGACTAAATTTGTAAAGAGAAGTAATGATATCATGCTTCTTCTCACAAAGTAATCTAACAAAGTAATTTTACTGTTAACATCACATAAAAAAGCTGTACACTATGCAGGTTTCATATACCTGCATGTGTACAGCTTTTTATTAATTACCGGCTCTCTTAAACAAAAAGTTCACAAACACAGCCGATACCACCCCAAGCACTGCTCCTGCCAGGACATCCGTTGGGAAATGCATGAAGTTGTACATACGTGAAAACGCTATAAGTACTGCAAGTACAATCGCCGGTATTCCCATTCTTTTGTCTATAAACATAAGTGTCACTGCCGCTGTTATGCCGTTTAACGTGTGTCCCGAAGGAAATGATGAGTCAAACGGTATCTTTACAATAAGACTGACTGTCTCATCTATCTGACATGGTCTCAATCTGTCGACCATATTTTTTATTATCAGATTGCCCACTATAAAGCTCAAAAGCTCTGCCGAAAGCATCTGCATGCCTCCACGGCGGTATTTTTTTGAAATACAAAGCACTACACCTATCACAATCCACAATGCGCCAGCATTTCCGATGGTGGATAAAAACGCCATTACCTTGTCTAAAAACGGTGTTCTGATGCTCTGAATTGCATACAGGATGTCAAATTCCCAGTCCATATTATATGCTCCTGTCTATTATTAATTATTATCTGCCTGTTCAATTGTCGGCCTGAAAGTATTTATTGTACACAGTAAAAAATGAGCTTGTTTTCACATCCTTTTCATCCTTTATACTGATTGAATCCCACAGGTCATCGTTTAAACTAAAGCCTGCTTTTTTTACAAAGTGCTCGTAGTCATCATTAAACTGCTCCTGTTGTCTCTTTTGCAGTATAGTGACCTTGTTCTGCTCTGTTTTTTCCCGGTCCAGCTTGGATATACACTTGATGAAATAGTAGCCGTCATCTGTGCTTATCATATCAGATGTCTCTCCATCACCAAGCTCAAATGCTACAGCCTCAACCTCCTGTGGCAGAGTGCCCTTTGCCGCATACAGCTCTGTCTGGCTGTCCTCACTGCTGCCTGATGCAACTGCTGCAAAATCTTCCTTTGACGAGAGCTTCTGGCTCACAGCGTCTGCGCTCTCCTTACTCTTTACAAAGATTTTCTGTATATGGATAACTCTTGCATCCTCATCACTCACCTCTGTATCAACACCCTTCGATAGAGAATTGTACAGCTTTTGCGCAATCGCATAATGCTCGTATGCGCTCTCAATGTCTGATAAATCAGCCTTTGTGAATTTCTTTTCAGCTTCGTTTAATGAGTCATAGTATTCCTTTGCAGCCTTTGACACACTACTCTTCTCCTTGTCTGTAAGTGTAATCTTCTTCTGCTTTGCAATTGAAACCATGCAGTATATGCGCGTCAGCTCATCAACAGTGACATCCCTGATATACTTTTCCACGTTCGACGCATCATCTGTCTCAAGCAGGTTTACATCATACATAGTGCCATACAGATTTTTGTAATTGGCTAAATATATGAGTGCCTCCGTCTTATCGCACTTCATATTGTCCACGGAAAAAACTGTATGGCTGTTCGTGGTATTTATATCAAGCACTATCTCCTTGCCACCAATACTGCAGCCGGTGAGAAGTGTCGCTGATGCAAGCAGCATACACATCGTTTTCTTAAAATACTTCATACCTGCTATCCTTCCACAACAAGGAATCTGCCGTCCTCAATGGCAAAGACCTCACTCTGGTCCATAAGCTCATCATCTGACATGCCCGAAATATCTGAACCTGCCTCATCAAAATAATCTCTTACTTCTTTTATATTCTTACATACCACAGCCATGCAGTCCTCTAAAAATTCCTCTGCAGCCTCCGGAGTATCTGCGACCTCCTCACTAAAAAGCTGTGTCTGCTTCTTTAAAAATGTGTCTAAAACCTCGTCATCGTATTCGTACATATTGCATTCCTCCATGTAAATTATCTCTTTTCTTTGGCTTTATATACAGCTGTTCATACAGCAATTATGTCTGATATATTAATATATTATATTTTTGTACCGCCTGTTAAACATTATATAATAGATTGCTGTGACATGCCACTATTTTTTATATTCACGACAGGTAACAATTGTCTGCTGTAAACGGAATGAATATATGAGCCTCTCATCCGCCTGTATGCTTTTCCCATCTATAGAAAAAATCCTTTCAAGTGCATCAGCATACAGTTTTAACTGTGTGCTGTATCTGTCGATAAGCTCTTTAGCAGCATTTACCCTGTCTGTCTTATAATCAAGCAGCACTATTTTATCATTCTCCAGCCAGAATACATCAATAATTCCCTGAACCAACACTCCCTCATAGTCCATCACAAAAGGCTTCTCTTTATACAAATCGCCTCTCTTATCCGCCTGTGCCATACGCGCTGCCACATCTGATGATATAAACTGCTCTATAAGCTTTGGTCTGGTCAGCCTGTACATGTCATCTGTGATAAGCCCCTTTTTTAGCATTTCATCCATGCTTTTCTTCACAAATGCACTGACTGCCACATGGTCTTTTGTATCTATATCACACAGGCTCTTGAAATCCAGACACTCCATGACACGGTGCACTGCAGTTCCGCGCAGCGCTCCCTGATTCACACCTGCTGCATTTTTAGGCTCTTTGCTTTCATTAGAAGCACCGCCTGCCTCATCATCCCTCGCAAAGTCCGGCACATACGTCTCCTTCTCCTCCAAAAGGAACTTAGGAAGCTCTGCCTCCCTCTCTGTGCTGTCGTACTTTTCAACCATAGAGTCATGTTTCAGCTCAGATACCGAATATTTGCTTTTTTTAGTTATATCAGAAGCATATGCATACTCAAAATCAAATTCCTCTGCGAGCTCTTTGGCTTTTGTTTCATCCGCTGCACTTATGTGCCCAATAAGCTGCGCTTTTGATATATCGTTTGCCGCCATATCCATCGCAGTTCGTGCAGCGAACTCTGTTGCATCGACTGTGGATACCGTATACTTATCCGGGTACGACAGCATGGCAGGTATAATCCAGTCCAGGTAACACACTGCTCCCTCCCTTTCTCCAAAGCTTATTGGCTGGTTCGCATTTACATTGCCTCTATACTTCTCAAAGGATTTTTGTGCATTTGAAAGTCCCCCTGTCAGGATAATCTTTTCCTTCGCCCTGGTAAGCGCTACATACAGCACACGCAGCTCCTCTCCCAGATTTTCCCTTTTAATGCGGCTTACTATCTCATTTCTTATCAGTGATGGTCGCTTTGTCCTTGGGCTTTTTGTTTTTTCCACAAGGCCAAGCCCAAGCTTTTCATGTATCACCAGGTCTGATTTTGTGTCCTGCGTGTTAAAGCCCTTGCCAAGCCCGGAAACAAACACTACAGGAAACTCAAGACCCTTACTCTTATGGATTGTCATAATGCGCACCACATCGTCATTCTCGCCTGCGGTATCGGCCTCTCCGTAGTCTATCTCGTATTTCTGCTGTATATCTATGTACCTGACAAAGTGAAACAGCCCCTTGTAGCTGGTCTTTTCATAGGCTGCGGCCATCTCAATCAGCATATCTATATTCTGTCTGCGCCGTTTTCCTGCCGGCATGGCCGATGCATACCTGTAAAAGCCAGTCTCATCAAGCATCATGTACAAAAGCTCATGGATTGGCGTATCAGCTACAGCACCTCTTAGTCTCTCAAATACCAAAGCAAAGGCTTTAAGCTTCTCGTCCTCATAGCCATTCTCACCTGCCATGGCGCTAAGTGCAGCCTGTGCAAAGCTTACGCCCTTAAAGGCAGACCTAATCTGTGCCAGCTCCTCATCATCCATGCCCACGATCGGCGAAGCAAGCACTGCTGCCATCGGAATATCCTGCAGTGGATTATCGAGTATGCGAAGCATGGACAGAATCACCTGTATCTCATACGATGAAAAATAGCCTGTATTCGACTCTACATGTGCCGGAATATCACAGTCCTTTAATACTGCTGCCACTGTATTGCCCCATGTTGCAACACTTCTCGAAAGTATCACTATATCCCTGTACTGCACGGCTCTTAGCTGCCCTGTCTTTTTATCAGTCACCATGCCGTTTTCCATCAGACTCCTGATACGGTTTGCGATCAAAAGCGCCTCTATCTGCACCTTATCTCCATCCTCATCCTCTATAATTTCAGACAGATCCTCATCCTTGTAGTCAACAAGCAAAAGCTCAGGACGCATCGTCTCCTCCGGATAGCTTGCACCGGGATACAGTGCTGCATCGTCATCATACTGCACATTGCCCAAATCTGCTGCCATTATTTTGTAGAATATGTCGTTAGTAAAGTCTAACACCTCATTCCTGCTTCTGAAATTCTTATGCAGGTCTATTCTCTGGTGTGCACTGTCATCTGATGTATATGTGTTGTATTTTTCCATAAACAGCTCCGGGCGCGCCATTCGAAACCTGTATATGCTCTGCTTTACATCGCCCACCATAAACATGTTGCCGACTCCCTGGTACTCTCTTGAAATAGCGGTAAGTATATCCTCCTGCACCTGATTTGAGTCCTGATACTCGTCAATCATGATTTCCTCAAAATGTTTTGAAAACTCACGCGCCGTCTCTGTGGGCTTTAGTGTCTGTTCATCCACCAGTATGCGAAGCGCAAAGTGCTCTATATCAGAAAAATCAAATACTCTTTTTCTTGTCTTTACAGCCTCCATCGCATCATAAAACTCGAGTGAAAGCCTTATCAGCTCCTTAACAAATGGTCTTTGACGCTCCAGCTGCTCATACATAAGCTCAATTGGCATGCCAAAATATTTCTGCTTTATTCCGTCTACCTTCTTCTTGGTAGCATCGCGCATGCTTTTCACGCGCTCCTTTTTCTTCTCGTCTCCGTCAAATTTCCTGATGACAGCAATTCTGCCAAAGGATATTTTGTTTAAGAACTCCTGCATGCCGACATAGCCTGTCACATCCGTCATTCCATCAAACAATGCTATATCCTCTGAAAGTGTAAGCGCATACTTTTCAAGCCCGGGTGTAGCTGATGCCAGGTCTTTCGCCATTGTAAGCTCCTGAACATCCTCCTCCAAAAGCACCCTGCTGTAATCCACTATCTCCTTAATGATTTCTGAATCCTCAAGCTGTTTAGCTGACTTTATATCATAGAGCCTTAGGAGGCTGTTCATCCACTTTCTCGGCCATGATGAGCTGCCCGCCTTATAGTAGATATCCTCCACCATCTGCCTGACGGCAGAGTCATTTCTCCCCTTGCTGTAGGTATCTATAAGGTTGATAAATGCCTCGTTGTCTTCTCTTGCATAATTGTCCTCAAATACCTGTGCCAAAGCATCCTTTAGCATAAGCTTAAGCTCCGCCTGGTCACCGATTCTGAAATCAGGATCCAGATTAAGCTGTGCGAAATTATTCTGCACCACAAACAGACAAAACGAATCGATTGTAGTGATGAGCGCATTGTGAACCAGTGTCGACTGCCTCTGCAGGTTCTCATCGTCCGGCTTTTGCTCCTTCAAGCTGTCTATCGCACGGCTGACACGCTCCCTCATCTCAGCAGCTGCAGCCTTGGTAAACGTCACCACAAGCATCCTGTCAATATCCACCGGCGGATTATCCACACATATTCTGTTTACTATACGCTCAACGAGTACAGCTGTCTTTCCTGAGCCCGCTGCCGCCGATACAAGTATATCCCTGTCTCTTAAATCTATAACCTTTTTCTGTTCACTGGTCCATTTAACATCCATATTATGTCTCCCGATTATGGCTTTATATTATTATCTCCATAGCATGCTTTATGCTCTGCCGCTGCAATCTGTGTACGCATTTTATCAAGTACATCTTCCTTATTGTCACCGTTAAAGCTTCTTTCGCTAAATCCCGGTATCCTTGAATCATACCTGCATATGGCCTGAAAAGCGCAATATGCGCAGCTGTCTATTTTATTGTTCTTGATAGGATTGACGGCAACATTTCCATCGTATATTTCTCTTCCTATCTCGCGAAGCTTCTCTCGCGCAAACCTTGTTATCACATCAAACTCTTCGGCGTTTGCCACCTTTGAGCCTGCAGCCGGTGTCTGATCCTTTTTTAAGGTGACAGGGATTACGTCAGAGCTTTTCTCAAAGTCCCTGTCCATGCCTCTGTATGCCTTTTCGTCCGAGTTGATAAGCCCGTCAGGCTTGAGCTTCTTTAATATCATCTGATTGATTTCTTCCTCAGACAGCTCAGTGCCCGGTGTCACATCCTTTAAATCAATTACAGGATCGTCGATGTGATAGTACAGCATACCGCCCGGCTCCACACTTACCTGCTTTAGCGCCTCTTTCTTTTGTTCCATGACAGCGTCCATGTACACTGCAAGCTGAAGCTGCGTGCCATAGTACAGCTTCACCAGGTCAAAAACTGTATTTCCCGACTTGTAATCCAGTACCTTCACAAAAAGCCTGCCCTCATCCGTATATGTGTCAGTCCTGTCCACGCGTCCCTTTATATCAACCGTCACATCATTTGCCATATCAAGGCTCTCGTAAAAGGAAAACTCAAACCTCTCAGGCACAAAGCTGCCTCTTCGTATCTGGGTTGTGAGTGCCCATACTGTCTGCTTAAAGACCGCCTTCATATGTGATATCGAATGTTGGCTTTCCGCTGTATCAAATATGCCAAAGCCTGTATACTCATCAATCACCTCATTTATTGCTTCCATCGCAAGCTCATCCCTTTTTGCATCCGTCACGCTAAACCAGTCAGTACTCTCCCTATCAAGCTTCTTACTGTATCTTTCCAGTGCTTCATGGTATATATTACCCATATCAAGGGATGTAAAGCCGCTCTCCTCACGCTCTGTAAGCCTCAATCCATAGTTCAGGAAATGAGCATATGCACACCTTGCAAACTGTTCAAAGCGCGTGATACTGCCCTCCATGTGTCTACCGTATATGCTTCTTGCCACATTTCGGCTGATCGGATCCTTTGAATAATGCTCAAACCTTGCATTGATGAGTCGCTCCACGGAATTTTTTTGAGTAAATTCTTTATCGTCTACTTCATTACATTCCCCTGCATCACTGACTGATGCGTCATAGAGCATCACCGCTGCTGCAATCTCGCACCATCTGTCATCCACCTCATTTGACAGCAGATAATCCAGAGCACTCTGCCTACTTGATATATCCAAAAGCTGTTCTACATCCTCTGTCTCTGTCACGACAAGCTCCGGAAACATCCCCTTTAATATACCTATGAGATACGATGGCTGTGCAGCCTTTTTTTCACTGTCAAGCCTCGTATAGCTGATATAAAGCTCCCTAGACGGCTTTGTCATATTCAGATACAGATAAAACCTCTGTATAAATGCCTGCTCCCTTGCCCCAGGCGCAAGCTCTATATCCAGCTCCTTAAGTGCCTCTCTCTCATACTGGGATATAATGCCTCCTCTTCCTGCCGCCTTTGGAACAATCCCATCGTTTACGCCTGCAAAAAACATGACCTTTATGTTGGTCAGACGCGTTCTCTCAATATCTCCGATGGTCACAGTGTCGTATCCCGGCGGTATGACTGCTACATCTGCCGCATCCAGTCCTGCATCCAGTATCTGTGTAAATTCCTCTGCATCCATGCATTCATCACCCAGCACCGCCACATATTTTTCAAAGAGCTGCATGACTATTTTGTATATCTGTCCGTATTCCTTTGATGCAGTCTGGTCCCCTGCATCAAGCAGTGCCTGCTCCTTTTTTGCAAGCTTATCAGGTATATCAAGCAAAACTATCAGCTTATATATAGCGAGCACATAGTCCTTTACCGTTGACTTTTTATCGGAAAACACCTGATATACCGGCTTTAGCAGCTCCATTATATATTCCCTGCTTTGGTTTAAAAGCTCAAGGTTATAGCCTGCCTTATGCTTTGGCAGCCTGACCCACTTTTTGTCCCATGCGCTCTTACCTCTTACTCCACAGGCGAGCACGTAGTTTTCAAGTACATCTATTTCACTGTCCAATAGCTCACTAAAGCCGCACCGCAAAAATCTGAACACCGCATCTGCCGAGAAATTTTGTGCCGCAATATCGGGTATTGACCTGATAAACTCAATAAACGGATGGAAAAGTATCTCCTGTGTGGCGTCGATAAAGTAAGGAATATTGTATTTGTCAAATATTTCACGCACATAACCTGCATATATATTCACATCTCCTGTGACTATAGCAATATCGCGGTAACGTAGGTTTTCGTTCCTTACAAGCTCATTAATTCTTCTGGCTATCTTTGTCAGCTCCTGCTTCGGGTCACGCAGACAGTCTATATGAATGTGCTTTGGTGCTTTTTTAAAGGAGCATCTTCGTTTTCTGAAAAGCTGCTGTTCCATAAAGCTTAGCTCTTCGTTTTCTGCAAGCCTGTAGTTTTTATCAAGGATAATAGGTTCCTCGACTTCTATGCCATAAAACGCTGCCATTTCGGTGAGTGATTTCACTGTCCTTTTTGGCATGTCAAACAGCTCCTGCATGCCTCTGCTCTTAAAGATATCCTCACGACAGTCTATTGTGAGCGTTACATATATTTTCTTTGAAATGACAAAGAGCTTTTTGATGAGCTGGTTCTGTATAGGTGTAAATCCAGTAAATTCATCAAATGCAATGACTGAATTTCTAAGAATGGCAGACTCCTCCGCCACATTGCTAAGCACATTAAGTATTTCCTCTGCAGTGATATATTTGTCCTGCATAAACTTCTCAAATGCTTCGTAGAGTACGAGCACATCCTTGAGCTTATCTGAAAGTGTATCCGATAGCCTGCCTGAGGCAATATATCTTCCGAGCTCCTCAGGTGATATATTGTACTGCACAAGCTCCGAAAGCAGTGACTTTACCTCGCTTATATATCCGATACGGTTTAAGTTTCTGCCTATTACGCCAAGCTTATCGGCCTCCTGTGCCGCAAGCTTTCTGAGTACAAGGTTCTTACCTGTCTCCTCAAGCACCGTGAGATTTGTGATTCCAAGCTCATCAAACACTCTGTAGGCTAAGCGCTTAAAGCTTAGCACATCTATATTCATGATAGCTTTATTCTCCGACAAATCTACAAGCTGTCTCTGCGTCTGCATTGTAAACTGCTCAGGCACTATTACAAGATAATTGTCCCTTGGGTTTGCCTTTGCCTCTTTCACTATCCTGTTAAAGAGATATTTTGTTTTTCCGTTTCCTGAATTACCTGTGATAAACTGTAATGACATAAAAAGACTCCATGATTAACTACTGTGTAAAATGTATACTGTAATTATATCATGAAGTCCCCTATTATTGAATTACTTATTGTGCTTCAATTCAGCTTAATAACCGCTATACCTTGTGATTAGTGATGGAAAAGTCTGATTCCTGTAAAGCTCATTACCATGCCGTACTTATTACATGTATCAATAACATGATCATCTCTCACAGATCCACCCGGCTGGGCTACATACTTCACGCCACTCTTGTGAGCACGCTCAATGTTGTCACCAAATGGGAAGAATGCATCAGAGCCAAGTGCTACATCTGTATTCTTGTCAAGCCAAGCTCTCTTCTCCTCTGCTGTAAATACGTCCGGCTTTACCTTGAAGAACTTCTGCCACTCACCCTCTGCAAGCACATCCATATAATCCTCACCGATATAAAGGTCAATAGTATTGTCGCGGTCTGCACGTCTGATACCATCCACAAACTGAAGTCCAAGCACCTGTGGAGACTGACGAAGCCACCAGTTGTCTGCCTTTGAGCCTGCAAGTCGGGTACAGTGTATACGAGACTGCTGGCCTGCTCCGATACCGATTGCCTGGCCGCCCTTTACATAGCATACAGAGTTGGACTGTGTATACTTTAAAGTAATCATAGATATTGCCAGATCTATCTTAGCCTGCTCTGTGAGCTCCTTGTTCTCTGTCACGATATTTGAGAAGAAATCATCATCAATATGAAGCTCGTTTCTGCCCTGCTCAAATGTGATGCCAAATACATCCTTTCTCTCGATAGGTGCCGGCTCATATGACGGGTCAATCTCGATAACACAGTAATTGCCTTTCTTCTTAGCTTTTAAAATCTCAAGAGCCTCGTCTGTGTAGCCCGGAGCGATAACACCGTCTGACACCTCTCTTTTGATTACAAGTGCAGTGCTCTTGTCACATACATCTGAAAGTGAAATAAAATCACCAAATGATGACATTCTGTCAGCTCCTCTTGCTCTGATGTATGCATTTGCAAGTGGTGTAAACTCGATATCCATATCATCAACCCAGTAAATCTTTTTCTCCACATCTGAAAGCGGCTGTCCTACTGCTGCACCTGCAGGTGAAACATGCTTGAAGGATGTTGCGGCTGGAAGACCTGTTGCCTTCTTAAGCTCTCTTACAAGCTGCCATCCGTTAAAAGCATCAAGGAAGTTGATATATCCGGCTCTGCCGTTAAGCACTTTTATAGGAAGCTCTCCCTCCTTCATAAATATTCTGGCTGGTTTCTGATTTGGATTACATCCGTATTTTAATTCGTATTCCTGCATTTTTCTGTTCTCCTGTTTTTATCTGCTTATCTTGTATATTTGACCGTTTATAAAATATTTTCCGTTATTTGTTTTTGTTTACGATTCTGCTCTCATACTCGCCTGTTGCGATATCAATATATCTGACAAAAAGTGATACCTTATTGTCCTCGTTTAAGTTCTCCCATACCATATCGGTAAACTCATCGATATCTCCGTCGATATCTACCCATGTAGGCTCACCCTCAAAGCTTGGCAGTGGATTGCCATCACCCATATATGTATGAATAAAATGTCCCTCTCCTGCAACCGGTGCTGAGTATGCAAATGTATATCTGTTGCATGCATCAGGATTGCCGTTGTTGCTCTTTAAGATTGACATAGCATAGTTGAACTCGCCATTGTCAATATGCATGATTCCTGAAATTCTAGGTGTATAGTTAGGAGCGTCAGGCTCAAACTCTCTTGTCCTTAAGGCCTGCTCAAATGTCTGCTGCTTGTCCATCAGCTCATAGATAGTATCTGTCTGGTCACCGTTTGTGACAATTGTCTTGTTGCCGAGCACTCTTACAGGTGCGTAAATGATAAGACTTGGATCCTCAAGCTTTGAAGGGTCAAATGCCTGTGTTCTGATGCCCTCGCCATCCTCTACAAATACTCTGTTGCGGCTGTTTTCGCTTCTGCCCATGATAAAGTATGCTGTTACAGCCTTCTTACCATCCTTTGTGCGGCCGATTACGATACCTCTGCCAGGGTATGTTGTGCTTGATAATTCCTTTGCTAATGATACTCTTTCCATGTCATCCTCCATGTTTTCTGATAATGTGGTCTGCATCCCCAAATTACTCGGGCCTGCCGGAATAAAAAAGACCGTCTGAACACACATAATAATATAAAGCTCTGCAGGAAACTTATATAAATGTGCGCCCAGACGGTCGGCAATCAACTGTTATACTCCATGTGGTTATCCACTTCCGTCAGTCATATAACTGTCTTTATTTAAGCATGTATTTTTATCATTGTCAAGTACCACTTTAAAATAAGCATGTACTTATAAGTTATTCTTATAAGTACATGCTTGTAAACAATGCCATTATTTACTAATTTTTAAAGCTGTGAATAGGTGCCGGGATTCTTCCTCCACGGTTTACAAATGCATCACAAGAGAATCTGTTTACCGGCATAACCGGTGCACTTCCAAGGAGTCCTCCGATTTCTACCACATCACCTACATCCTTTCCGATTGCTGGAAGCAGTCTGCAGGCTGTTGTCTTTTGATTTATCATACCGATAGCCATCTCATCTGCGATAATTCCTGAAATTGTGGTGGCCTTTGTATCGCCCGGGATTGCAATCATGTCAAGTCCCACTGAGCACACACAGGTCATAGCCTCAAGCTTTTCGAGAGTGAGTGCACCATCGTTTACGGCATCTATCATTCCCTGATCCTCTGATACAGGAATAAAGGCACCTGAAAGTCCACCGACATATGAGGATGCCATGATACCGCCCTTTTTCACCTGATCGTTTAAGAGTGCAAGTGCTGCTGTTGTTCCCGGAGCTCCGGCTCTCTCTAAGCCTATCTCGCAGAGAATATCGGCTACAGAGTCTCCGATAGCCGGTGTAGGTGCAAGTGAGAGGTCTATGATTCCAAATGGCACTCCAAGCTTCTTTGAAGCCTCCTTTGCCACAAGCTGTCCTACTCGTGTAACCTTGAAAGCTGTCTTCTTGATTGTCTCACAGAGCACCTCAAAGTTCTCGCCTCTTACCTTTTCGAGAGCAGTCTTTACAACTCCCGGTCCGCTGACACCTACATTGATGATGGCATCTGCCTCTGTCACACCATGGAATGCTCCTGCCATAAACGGATTGTCATCAGGAGCGTTGCAGAATACTACAAACTTGGCACAGCCTGATACAGGAAGGTGCTTTGTCACCTCTGCTGTCTCCTTTATCATCTCGCCAATCAGCTTTACTGCATCCATGTTGATTCCGGTTTTTGTAGAGCCAACATTTACAGAGCTGCATACGAGGTCTGTCTCAAGCATTGCCTGAGGGATGGATTTGATTAAAAGCTCATCCGCCTTTGTCATGCCCTTTGACACAAGTGCTGAGTATCCACCGATGAAGTTGACACCTACCTCTTTGGCTGCTCTGTCAAGTGTCTTTGCTATGGTAACAAAATCCTCTGAGCTCTTGCAGGCCGCACCGCCGACAAGGGCGATAGGTGTAACTGAAATACGTTTGTTTACGATAGGGATACAGTAGTTGTTCTCTATCTCTTTTCCTGTTGATACAAGATTCTTTGCAAGTGTTGTAATCTTGTTGTAGATATTCTCATTTACCTTTGCAAGGTCTGAGTCTATACAGTCGAGCAGGCTGATACCGAGTGTGATTGTACGCACGTCAAGATTTTCCTTCTCCACCATGTCATTGGTCTCAATTACTTCACCAATATTTATCATTTTGCTGTTCTCCTTTAACTGTGTATGACATTTTTATGCTAAACTAGATTCGATGCATCATCTCAAAGATTTCTTCCTTCTGACACTTTATTGTTACACCAATTTCTTCTCCAAGTGCATCAAGCTGGTCAGAAATCTCTGCAAATGAAGCTGTAGCATTTGCCATATCAACAATCATCATCATGTTGAAATAACCTGAAACGATAGTCTGTGAGATATCAAGTACGTTTACACTGCCCTCTGACAGATATGTACATACCTTTGCGATGATTCCTACTGTGTCTTTTCCGACAACTGTGATGATTACTTTGTTCTTTGTGTTATCCATAACAACTTATTCTCCTGTTCTCTTATTCTACGGCTATGCGGTCTGATGCCCTGTCTCTCTTAGCCACATACATAGGGAAATCACTTGCCTTATATGGATTGTCTCCCATTGTGACCTCAAGCCTGACGGCTTCATACGCCAGCTTTTCGTAGTTGTTTTCTTTACTAAGATGTCCCAGTATTACTGAGCCAAATTTATCATGAAGAAGCTCGCATAGCAACTGCCCGCTTCTCTCATTCGACAAATGTCCGCTGTCACCCATGATTCTGCGCTTGAGCGGATACGGATATGCCCCTGTCTGCAACATATTTATATCATGATTGGCTTCAAGCAGCAGCCCATCCAGGTTCTGAAGCTTTGAAACCAGTGCGTCATCATACGTGCCAAGGTCTGTCACGACCGCCATCGCATGATTTTCGTTTTTAAATCTGTACGCGACAGGATCAGCCGCATCGTGTGATATGTGAAGCGGCTCAAACTCTATATCGCCTATTGTAAAATCGCCGCCTGCCTCAATAGGATGAAACAGTTCATCATCTATATTTCCAACGGATTTGGTACATTTTATGGCCCCGATTGTGGCCTTTGTTGCATAAATCGGAATATGATAGCGTCTTGCCATGACACCAAGCCCTGCGATATGGTCTATATGCTCATGTGTCACGAGAATCCCCTGCATATCTGTGGCCGTCATATCAAATTCATTCAGTCCGTTTTCTATTTTCTTACCGCTGATGCCCGCGTCTATGAGCACATGACAATCATCCGTACCCACACATATACAGTTTCCACTGCTGCCGCTGGCAATGCTGCATAATTCTAACATGTTAATTCTCTTTCCAGTATAATTCTATTTTGTCTCCCTCATGAAGCTCCTCGGAAAACCGGGCATCTCTGCCATTTATTACAGTGGCTATTGCCCTACCCTTTCCTGCCTGTAAATCAAATGAGATATGGGTAAATATATCGACAAATATATATGTATCCTTGCCGGACAGCTCTACAGGCTCACCGTTTACAATTACTGTAACTGTATTTTCTGATGAGTCTTCTTCGTGTATTTCTTCCTGTATATCATTTTTTGGCAATTCATTTTCCGGCAATTCATTTTCCGGCACAGCAGATGCTTCAGCTTCTTTAGCAAACTCATCATGCAGCTCATCGAGCACCTGATTCATCATCTGCTCTGATGTTCTGGTCACTGTGTTGTCTGACTCTGTGCTGTTTGCATCCCGCTCAGCTAAGACCGAAGCATCATCTGAATCAGACTCTTGTGTGTCATTATAATTGTTATTGTCGATTCTTGCAACACCATATTCATCTGTTTTCCACTCAACAGAGAAATTTTCATATACAAGAGTGTCGAGATCAGCCTCTTCATTGTTTACAAATATCATCTGGTCTGTGTCAATAACGAGATCCATAAACTGCGCAATCTGACGCACTGTATAGTAATTTCTTGTCTCAATCACATCGTTTTCCCTGATGCTGTAATCCTCCGGCTCAAGCCTTCCGTTTACCTGGACAAACCTTGGACATGATACCTTTCTGCCGTTTATGATAAAAGTAATGACGGAATGATTGTACTCATCAAGCTGCGATATCTTATACTCTGCTGCCTCTCCTGCTGTGGACGGCTCGATGATTATCTCACTGTTTGGCTCAAGCGGTGTATTGATGCTTGCAGGCTTTCCGTTCATGGTCACCACTGCGCCCTCTCCGGCCTCGCCTCTTACAAGCCTTGCCACACCGTTTACCGTAAAGTTTATCGGGGTGCCGCGCTTTGGAAACAGCTCATCGTTTGAAAATCCCGCCTGAAGCGCCGCATCGACTATTGTAAGCCTGTTATTGTCATAGAGCTTTATTCTCTCACCGTTGAATCTGACCATGATAAAATTATTTCTCTGCTCATAATAATTCAGACATATACCAATTGGAGTGACAAGAAGCGGATCCTTCTTAATATCCTCCTGCTCAAAGGTCACATCGCCAAGCACTTCCTCACCTCTTAGAGCGACTCTTTCCTCCGGCAGGTCAAGGTCTTCCGCAAGCTTTTCCGTGAAGCCGTGTATCTTGCCTCCGCCTCCGACTACAAAGCAGGCACTCACTGTTTTGTCACCGTTTAGCTCTCTGATTTTAGCCGATACCTCTTGTGCAATACTATCAACAACAGGTGCTGCTACATCCCAGACATCCTGTGCAGGAATTGTGTGCTCGATGCTCATGATATCCTTGTATGTAACCGTATCACTTGTCGTAGACTGAAGCTTGATGCTCTCCGCCATATTGAAATCCACGAGGAAATGCTGCACAATAACTTCTGTCATCTCATCTCCTGCATGCGGTATCATGCCATAGGCTATGATACTTCCATCTCTTGTGATTGAGATATCACTCGTTCCGGCTCCCACATCGACAAGTGCGATATTAAGCATACGATAGTTCTCCGGAATTGCCACATTGATAGCGGCGATAGGCTCCAATGTCATATTGGCAACACTAAGCCCTGCCTGTCCCACTGCCGCATAAAGTCCGTCAACCACATCCTCCGGCAGAAATGTAACTATGATATCCTCGCCTATTTTGTTTGCCTTATGACCCTCAAGGCTGATAAACACATCATCATTCAAAAAGAATTTGACTGTAGAATATCCCACACAGTAAAACTTATAGCTTGTATCGTTAACCTCCTTGAGTGCCTCCTGTGCTTTTTCTATGCCAAGCAGGTTAAGCGTATTGACATCCTCTCCGGTCACCACAGACTCCTGCGCATACTCATACTCCACATGCGTCGTGACAGTCTTTAATACTCGTCCTGCGGCTGCTATACACACCTCTTCAAGTGGCTGTCCTGTCTGTTTTTCAAGCTCGTTCTTTACTTCCTTAATGGTTTTTGCCACCCTGCCTATATCATGTATCTGACCGTCAAGCATCGCTCTGGTCTCATGCTCCCTGACATACTGTGCTGTAACCACAAATTCCTTGTCATCAGTCTGATAGCCGACAGTTCCTACAACATTTCTTGTACCAATATCCAAACCGAATACATTGTTCATTCCCACTACTCCTTGTATTTGCTAAGCGCTTTATTTATTGAAGCTATCGTGTTTTCGATATCTCCATCATTATCAATAACCTCCTTGCAGTGCCTTCTGTACTCAGCTTCTTTAAGCTGGCTTGCAAAGATACTGTCTATCTTCTCATCTGAATAGCCTCTTGATGACTTAAGTCTTTTTCTTCTGACTTCTTCACTTGCATAAATATACCACAGCTCGTCGCAGATTTCACCATATCCCTCCTCTATAAGGAGTGCTGCTTCAAGAACAAGCATGAACAGACCATCTTTTTTTGCCTCTTTAACTGCATTAAGCACATATTCCTTTACTGCAGGATGCACTACTTCGTTTAAAAGCTCTCTTTTTTTATCATCCGAAAAAATCACTCCGGCAAGTGCCGGTCTGTCAAAATGCCCGTCCTCATGCCATATCGGTTCGCCCGCAAACAATTCCTTTAATCTGTTGTAGCAGTCGCTTCCCGGCTCCATCAGCTCATGTGCTATCTCATCGGAAAGCATGACCTTTACGCCATCAAGTTCCTTAAGATAGCTAAGCACTGCCGATTTTCCGGCACCTACACCACCTGTTATTCCTATAAAAATCATATTATTTCCTTTTCTGTCATCAATGCGCATCATACCAGTCATAGCCACACTCGGTGCCCACCTCCATGGATACCTTCATGTCCACCGCACCACGCATCTCTTTCTCCAGAAGCTTAATCACTTTATCCTTCTCAGCTTCCTTTGTCTCAATTAAAAGCTCATCATGCACCTGAAGGATAAGCCTTGACTTTAAGCCCTCGTCAAGAAGCCTGTCATGCACACGTATCATGGCAATCTTTATGATATCGGCTGCTGTACCCTGAATAGGTGAGTTCATCGCAACTCTCTCTCCAAACTGTCTTTGCATGAAATTGCTCGAGTTCAGCTCAGGAATCGGTCTGATACGTCCAAACATGGTCTTTGTATAGCCATTTTTCCTGGCATCCAAAACCGTCTGATCCAAAAACTCCTTAATCTTTGGATATTTGACAAAATAGCTGTCTATATAGCCCTGTGCCTCTTTCCTTGAAATCCCCAGGTCGTTAGACAGGCCAAACGCACTGATACCATATACGATACCAAAATTTACCGCCTTTGCATTTCGTCTTTGAAGGTCTGTGACCTCATCAAACGGTGTGTCAAACACAAGGGACGCTGTACTTCTGTGGATATCCTGACCATTCTTAAAGGCCTCTATCATCCTTTCATCCCCTGAAAGCGCTGCCAGCACCCGAAGCTCGATCTGCGAGTAGTCTGAATCAACAAACAGATCTCCCTCATCTGGCAGAAATACCTTTCTGATAAGCTTGCCCAGCTCAATCCTTATCGGGATATTCTGCAAATTAGGCTCTGTGCTTGAAAGACGGCCTGTCGCAGTGATTGTCTGATTTAAGGTAGTATGGATTTTGCCATCGGATGCAATATATCCCGAAAGTCCGTCAGCATATGTGCTCTTTAGCTTTGTGAGCTGTCTGTATTCCAATATATCCGCAACAATCGGATACTCCGGCGCCAGCTTTTCAAGCACATCTGCCGCAGTCGAATAACCGGTCTTTGTCTTCTTTTCATTTGGCAGTCCAAGCTTTTCAAAGAGAATGACTCCAAGCTGCTTTGGCGAATTTATATTAAACTCTTCACCTGCTGCCTCATATATTTTCTTTTCAAGCTCAGTTATCGAAACAGCAAGCTTATCTCCATACTCCTTAAGCTTTATTCCATCAGCCCTTATACCCTCATTTTCCATATCATACAGCACAAAAACAAGCGGGAGCTCGATATCTTTATAAAGCGTGAGCATATCCATTTCCTTTAGCTTCTGCAAAAGAACCGGCTTTGATTTCCAGGCAGTATACACCTCGTAGCAGGCACAGTCCACTGCCTTTTTCTCATCCTCCTTCATCATCTGAGTAAAATCAAGCTTTCCCAGATAATCCTTTTTAGATGAGAGCATAAGCCCCAGATAGTCCTTTGCAACCGCATCATAGGGATACTCCCCGACAAGCGGATTGATAAGGTATGCAGCCACCATCATGTCAAAATATATGCCTCTGTCATCTGCCTTTATCTCTTTGCTCTTAAATCTGTGCAGATTGGTCTTTAAATCCGGTGATATCCATGACTTTACTTCCAGGGTATTTAATTTTTCATCCAGGAAGCTGCTTGAAATCTCATCACCTGTACAGATAAAATAAATGTCCTCCTCTGAAAAACAAATCGAAACAGCAAGATAATCGTTCGAAACCGGCTCCGAAAACAGACTTAGCTGTCCATCACTTTCGCAGTTTCCCAAAGACTCTCCCGGTACTACCGCAAAAGCGACCTCCCTGCCCTTTGCCTTCTCAAACACACTCTCTGCAGTCTTTAAGTCCCTTACTACCACAAAATGCTCCTCGGCATTGTTTTTAGGAGCCTCCACATTAAACCGTGACAGCATATTTTTGAATTCGTATCTTTTGCACAGTAAAAAGGCTTCCTCAGTGTAGAGTGACTCTACTCCGCCACTAAGCTTTGCATCAGAAAATTCATAGTCAATCGGCGCATCAAGTATGATTGTCGCAAGCTCCTTGCTCATATGCGCCTGCTCCCAGTACTCCACTATATTCTTTGAAGCCCTTGGCGGCTTTACATTCTCAGCGTCCTCATGTACTGCCTCTATACAGTGATATTTTGCTATAAGTGCGCCTGCTGTCTTTTCGCCGATACCGGGTACCCCGGGAATATTATCAGACGTATCTCCCTGCAGAGCCTTTACATCGATAAATTCCTTTGGAGTGACGCCGTACTTTTCGATAACATCTGCTGTATTGTAGTTTTCTATCTCGGTTCCTGTTTTCTTTGTCTTTGGAATCCTTACCATGACATGGTCAGTCGCAAGCTGCAAAAGGTCTCTGTCTCCGGAAATGATGGCGACATCCATACCGGCCTTTTCTGCCCTGACAGATAAGGTTCCAAGTATATCGTCGGCCTCATAGCCTTCCTTTTCCACGATTTTAATGCCCATAGCGGTAAGCATTTCCTTTATCATAGGCACCTGCTGCCTAAGTTCCTCGTCCATAGGCTTTCTCGTGCCCTTGTACGCATCAAACATCCTGTGGCGAAACGTCGGTGCATGCACATCAAATGCCACCGTCAGATAGTCAGGCTTTTCCTCGTCAAGAATCTTGAACATGATATTCAAAAATCCATAGACTGCATTTGTGTGAAGTCCCTCTGAATTGGTCAGATCAGGCAGCCCGTGATATGCCCTGTTTAAAATACTGTGTCCGTCTATAAGTACAAGCTTTTCACTCATTTTGATACTTTCCTTACTGTCAATTATAATATTGTTGTAATCGCTGCCGGTCACACTGCAGTGCAGGCAGTAACGTTAAATAGCTCTTGTATATTTCTTAAGCCACTGAGCCTCCTCATCATTCAAAAATGGTGAAACAAGCTCATAAACTCTAGCATGGTAAGCGTTCAGGTATCCCTTTTCCCTGTCTGTCATCTGATTTGGATCAATCGCATCGAGATCTATCGGTACATAGGTCAGATTCTCAAAATACATGAACTGGCCATACTCATTTTTCTCACCCTTTCGGCAGATAAGCTCATTCTCTGTACGAATACCGAATTTGCCCTCTAAATAGATGCCCGGCTCATCTGTAGTGACCATGCCCTCTTCTATCACACGCTCTGCAGTTCTGCCCGGGTACTGCTTCCAGTGAAAGCTGTTTGGTCCCTCATGAACATTGAGCACATAGCCCACACCGTGTCCGGTACCGTGATTGTAGTCCATGCCAATCTCCCATAAAGGCTCTCTTGCCAGAATATCAAAATTAAGGCCCGAGCAGCCCTCCTTAAACTTTGCATTTGCCAGGTTCATATTTGAGCGGCACACTCTCGTAAACATATCCTTCATCTCGTCAGTCACAGGGCCTAGTACAAAGGTCCTCGTGATATCTGTGGTTCCCTCCAGATAATGTCCGCCTGAATCAACCAAAAGAAGACTCTCAGGCTTAAGCTGCCTGTCAGACTCCTCCGTTGCAGAGTAATGCACAATAGCACCATGATCAGCATATCCGCATATTGTGGCAAAGCTCAAATCAAGAAAGCCCTCCTGCTCAGCTCTAAGCGATGCAAGATAATCTGAAGCCGAAATCTCTGTCATAGGTATCTTACCTATATTTGTCTTAAGCCAGTACATGAACTTGCACATCGCAACTGCATCCTTTAAATGCGCCTTGCGCAGATTTTCAAGCTGTACTTCATTCTTTACGGCCTTCATGACAACTGTAGGATCCTCCGCATCAATCACCTTAACACCATCCGGCAGGCTGTCGCAGATGCGGTAATTTACAATCGATGTATTTAAAAGCACTGTCTCTTTTTCATCAATATGCTTCACATATTCATAAAAATCATCGTAAGGTCTTGTCTGTATACCATTCTTATCGAGGTATGCCTTAAGAGTCTCTGTCACAACCTCTTCCTGCAAAAACCATATGCAGCTGTCCTGTGACAGTGCCAGATATGAAAGCACTACAGGCACATAGCTTATGTCGCCTCCCCTGACATTTAAAAGCCAGGCGATATCATAAAGTGATGACATCAGATGAATGGTTGCACCCTTTTGTGCCATCTGCTCTCTGACTCTTTTAAGCTTTGAGCTTATATCCTCACCGGTATATTTATTGTCAAAAATCATGACAGGTGCCTTTGACATAGGTGGTCTGTCAGTCCATATAAGGTCAATCAGATCCTCATTTACGTACATGCTGCCGTGCTTTTCTTTTGCGATTTCTGAAAGTCTTTTGCCCCATGCGGCATTTACCACTCTGCCGTCAAAGCCTATTACACCGCCATCCGAAAGAGTATCCTTTATATACTCATCAACTGTCGGTACGCCCTCCTCGCCAATCTTAAAGAGCTTTACAGTGGTATCCTTAAGCTGCGCAGCCGCCTGCACAAAATACCTGCCGTCTGTCCATAGTCCGGCCTCATCCATAGTGATGACTGCAGTTCCTGCTGAGCCTGTGAAACCGGTAATATATTTGCGTGCCTTAAAATGCTCTCCTACATACTCTGACTCATGAAAATCAGCAGTAGGTACAACATACAGCGAAATGCCCCTCTTTGCCATCTCGCTTCTCAATGCTTTTAATCTATCCTGTATCATTTTATTATGCCTCTTTAAATTCAAAAAATTTTGTATCTAATTCCGGATACATTCTCTTTAATGAGATTGGTTTGCCGGATTTGTTCAAAAAGCAATGGCTGCTTTTTGCAGTGGTGCGAAGCTCGCCTGTCTCCTTGTCCTTCATGACATACTCAAGCTCCATCTTGATTCCGTTATACTTAAGCAGCTTTGTGTAGATAACGACCGTATCATCGAAATGTACCATACTGTGATACTCTACCGATATCGACAGCACCGGACTTATGATTTCCATATCCTCCATCTGCCTGTAGTTGAGTCCTATCTGATCCATCAAATCAAGTCTTGCTTCTTCCATCCACTTGACATAGTTTGAATGGTGGATTATACCCATCTGATCTGTTTCATAATACTTTGCGTGGTGCTCGTAAGGACGGATTCTAAGTTCACCTTGTGAGCCGGCAATCTGTAACTCATTGTTTGCCATAAAAACTTCCTCCATTCATATTTTGGTCTTATTTCTATTATGCCACATTGGACAGCTAAATTCAACGACTTGACCGCAAAATATAAGCCGGCTGCTACCTGCGTATCATGCTGTAGCAGTCTCTGCATATATTGCGCGAATTTCCAATCGGAAGTATTCTTCCGCAATACCGGCATCTGATAATATACTCATCCTTGCTCTTTGATAGAAGCTGCATAATCTTTGCCTGTGTTTTGTCGCGCTCGTTTTCAAGCCAGTCCTCCTCCACAATTTTGCCCACGCGGACTGAAAACTGATAGTACAAATCAAGCTTTTTGTAATAGGATTCGTATTTCATGAGCCCCTGATACTTTGAATGCTTATCAGGCTTGTCGAGAGAGATATCAGATGTATACGACATGCAGTAGCGCAGCCATTGTCTGACAAGCTCCCTGTCCTTTATATCTATAGGACATGTAATCATCTTATAAAGCAGATATTTGTCATCAAAATCTGCGATAAAGTATCGCTCCTTATACGCATATCCATACAAAAACAATATCTCATCGACATTGATTTTCCTAAACGGTGCTGATGGCTCTGCCTCATGCCAGAGCTTAATTATCGCATCAAGCGGCGCATCCATTGTAAGGAGCACCTGCGGGAAGCCAAGACTTACTATATCAATATCCTGCTCCGGTATATTTAGCGTATTCTTCAGATAATTCAGATTCTTTTGTCCCAAAGCTGTCACATAGCCTGTATCATACAGACCAAATCTGCCTGCACGGCCCGCTATCTGTTTTATCTCAGAGATGACAAGCGGACGTCTTGATACTCCATCAAACTTTTCCACCTCCAGAAATACAATTCTTCTGACCGGCAGATTGAGGCCCATTCCTATCGCATCTGTTGACACGACAACCTGTGTCTTTTTCTCATTAAAAAGCGCCATCTGCCTGCGCCTTATTTCCGGTGGCAGACTTCCGTATATGACACTTGGCTTTATGCCGTTTTCCTCCAGACGCCCTGCTATATTGAGTACCGACTTCTTTGAAAAGACGATAAAGGCATCGCCCTCTCTCACATCCTGTGGAAATGAAAAAGGCTTATCCTCCAGCTTTAGAGCTGTCTTTCTCTCATACTCCCTTATCTCATACTCGTCGTGGCACAGATTAATCAGATGAATGACTACATCCTTTGCCACCGGACTCATGCATATATGAATCTCTCCTGCAAGTGTACCAAGAATTGCCCTGGTCCATGAATGTCCCCTGTCATCATCTGCAACCATCTGTGCCTCATCAATCACTGCGATATCATATTCCTTGTCACAGTCAAGCATCTCCACTGTCGATGCTGTAATTCTGCTGTCTGATACCTCAAGACACTCCTGGCCTGTAAGCATGGTGCATGGTATGCCTGCATCATTCATCTTCTCATATACCTCAAGTGCCAGAAGGCGAAGCGGCCCCAGATAAACTCCGTTTTGCGCCAGCTTAAGCCTCTCAAGCGCCTGATATGTCTTACCGCTGTTAGTCGGGCCTATATGGAGTATGAAGTGCCTTTTCATACTCTGTGCTTTTGGAAACTCAAGCTCCGGCCGTGCCGGAACCAGCGTGACAATCTCTCTTCTAAGCTCCTTGCTGCGGTACTCATTGTAAAGCGCCTTCATGCTCCTTGTACATATCGCACCTATATACTCCTTGCGCAAAAGCTTTAGAAAATCCTCTGTGAGATACTCTGCCTCATTCTCATCAAACTGCTCCATATCCACCCTGACGAGCTGCGGAAGGATTTCTCTATTTAAAATCTGCCTTGCATTCTTATTGTTGGAATAGTATGCAATCAATGCAAGCCTTTTTATTTCCTGATGCAGCTTGTCAAGTGCCACAGTCTCATTTTTTGAAAATCGCGCATATTTAATTGATTTTGCTTTGTTATTGAGCCTGTGAATATAGTGTGCCAGCTTTACAGGCTTACCTGTACTTCTCTTCGCATTCTCCCTGTACTGATCAACATAAAACTGTACCAGTACCTCTTCAAACGATTTTTCCATATATGTGTGTTATCCTCTTTATTTATATACACCGTTAAGAGTCACCTCAAACGTAACATCCTTTCCGGCTAGTTCTGTATTTACCTTATAATCATCCGGGAATTTCAGGTTTAAATCAAAGGTTTCTCCCACCTTGTGACCTACCACTCCGTCCTCAAAGCCATCTATATAGCTGCCTGAGCCGAGCACCAGGTCTGTGCCCTGTCCATCAGTGCTTCCACCCTCGAATTTTTCACCGTCCATATATCCGGTGTAGTCAATATTTACCTTATCTCCGTTTTCTGCAACCGTGTCAGTCTCTGTATTCAGTGTTGCTGCCTCGGTCTGTGAATCACTGCTTTGTGTCTCGGATGTTTGTGATTCTGTGGTCTGTGATGCAGCTTCTGTTCCATCAGTGCCATTTGATGATGAACCGCCCGATGTCGCAACTGCCCAGATTAGCACTATGACTACCACAACGACTGCCACTACCGGCACCCAGAATTTCAGCAGATTCACAACCTTTGCCTTCTTTTCTGCCTTCTCTCTCTCGATTCTTCTTTTTTCCTGTGCGATTTTTTTGTTTTGTTTGTTCATTTTGTTAATCTCCTGTTTTATTTTTATTATTGAATTATACTATTACAATTTGAACATTCTGTGTTTCGCATAAATGAACTGTATGCGTTACAGGTCATTGTAAGCATTATCTGTCACTGTTCGCTTTAAACTTTAAACGGCTGCGTCTCTTAACTATTTGACGCAACAATAAAAGCAGTAGAAAAGCGCCCACACAGCCTGCGCTTATAGCTGCACCTGCCTTAAGCCCCGGTGTCTCATAAGAAAGCTCTATCTCATGCTCTCCCTCATCCAGATGAATGCTCACAAAGGTATCTGAAAAATCCTCATACTCTGCATCCTTCCCATCCACCTTCATAGTCCATCCCTTTTCACTCGGAATAGAAAGCACAAGCTGTCCTGCCTGCTTCACATCAATGTGTCCGCTTATGTGTGTATCTGAAAAATCATCCACCGAGAGTGTCTGCTCATTGAGTGTATTGTAAGCACTCTCAACTGCAGCAATGGAAAGCTCGTATACATTAAATCGTACAGCATCGGCAGCAGTGTTTGTAACGGAAACTGTCTCCCCCGCCTTCACATATCCCAGGTCAAACAGATACCTGTGAGTGGTCTTCGAGTATGTGGTCTCATACTCTCCGTGGCTGAAGGTCAGACTGTCAGTGCTGCACGAATCGTATGCCGCATAATAATATCCGTCATGGTCAAAGGTGAGAGTCGTAGTTCCCGGATTTTCGTCCTGAGTGCACTCTGTCAGGGTCAGCGTATCATCTGCTGCGCCAAGGAGCCTGCCAAGGGAATTAATCGAATAGATTTTCGATGACGATGATGGCTTCCACTCATCAATCACTCCCTCATCCATCATAAAACCAAGCGGAAGTGCGTAGTTATTCCGATACAGATAGTGATTTCCGCATTTTCCCACAAGTGTAGTCAACTCATTCTGTGGCTGTATTGATTTTGTAACCATATATCTGACCGAAAGCATTGCTGACGTGACAGGTGTTGCACCGTTATAACAGTAGAAATTCTTGCCTCCCTCCATATAAAGAGCCTGATAAAAATGGCTCACATTTATATTCATCAGGGAAGAAAACTGTGTTCCAGAAGCATAGCCGTATCGTGTGCCATCATTTTTAGTAAGTCGGCCTGTATCCTCAACCCTGTAAAATGGTACATCGTTGTCAGCTGCATCCTCTTTTGCCATCTCCAGTGCCTTTTGCATATCTTCCACATTGGCATTGTAGCTGCTTCTGCCGGTACATCCAAGTCCTGTCACAGCCATATTGACAGCCAGCTCCACAATCGCAATACCGCATGTTATGACCATCAAAAGCTCCCTGTTTTTCCTTGCTGCAAGCTTTAAAAGTACTGTCATAATGCCGTACAGCGCAACAAACAATATGCTTATGATAACTGCATAATACTCTGTCACATCCTCACCGGCAAACATCGTGCTTACTGCCATAAGCGCCGATGCAAATACCACTGCCACGCCAATATGCCACAATCTTATGCCACGCCACTTTCTAACTGTAACATAGCCTATGGTCAATACAAGAAATGCATACAGATACGACTGTCTGCCAGGCAGCGAATCCGGAAAATGCAGTCCGTGCCATATAAAGTCAAGCTGTTTATTGGCAAAGCTTGCCATGAAAAACAACACAAACAATACAGGAGCTATTTTTTTCTTCCAATTAATCCTTTTGTTGAGCACAAACAGTATCAAAAGCATCACACTAAAGGCTCCGGCATACAGATTCGGCCAGTTCTCTGCCCCCTCATAGACGCTTGCTGTCGTGCACATCCTGCCGACCTCTGATAAGAGATTAAAATACCACTCTATCTGCTTTGGGAACTCAATCCCCGATGAACCGCTGTAGCTTAAAATGATAAGCTCCGGGATGATTAGCACCATCGCAGTGCCTCCAGCCAAAAGCGAGTAAACGGCAAATCTCACAATTGCAGCCATTTTACCGCCCTTTTGCGTAAAGAAAAGCCATGCAAACCAGAATACCAAAAAGATGCAAAGCATGATGCTCAGATAATAGTTTGACAATATACAAAGTGCCAGTGATACATAGTAAAGCACCGGCTTTTTGTCCCGCACAAGCTTCTCAAGTCCCACTATCGCAAGCGGTGCAACCGCCACAACATCCATCCACATAACATCCCAGCTATACGCAGCTACAAAGCCGGAAAGCGCATATGCCGTAGAGAAAACAAATGCCGGCACAAATGTATTATCGTGATATCTGTTATCCTTTCCAAGAATTACAAAGTGCTCCTTCAAAAAATAGAAAAATGTTGCTCCGCTAAGCGAAATCTTAAAAATGATAAGCAGCTCAATAAACTCAATAATATGGCTCTTTGGAAAAAGCACCACAAGCCAGTTTAACGGACTCGCCAGATAATAGGCAAATACCGATACAAAATCACTGCCAAGCCCGATATTCCATGTATACATGAGGCTCGCACCATTTCTTAGCTTCTCCCACAGCTCATTAAAGAAAGGCAGATACTGGTGATACAAATCCATATGCAAAAGGCAGTAATCGCCAAATGGATATACACCATTTCCTATACAGATGATTATACATATGAAAAACGGAATTAAAAACGCTGTCAAAAGTGGATGCTTTTTAACAAAATTCATCACTTATCCTCCCAGTCAAACAGTCTGTAATATTGCAAAAGCTTATAATCGTTTAGCATATCCGAATCTGCCTGCTTATTTTTGCTGCCGGTTGCCTTGTCTGATTTATTTGATGCTTTATCTAATGTCTTATCTGCAGTTTTATCTGTGCGTACCGCTGATATAATTGGATACTCCTCCTGCAGCCTTAGCAGAAAACCCTGATAGTCATTTGTCGGCACACCTGCCGCTTTAAGTACGTTTGCAGCCAGATAATTAACGCTCATGTCTTTTCCTGCAGCCTCATCAATATCATAATTTGCCCAGATAACATACGGCACCTGATAGCGCAGCTTAAGCTCTTCATTTGATAAATTATTATAGTCCATGCCGTTTGCTGCAAGAACAGAGCTCGCCACAGTATCATTTGGCTGATGATCACCGAAAAATACCACTATAGTTTTCTCATCCACATTTGAGAAATATTCAATGAGTTTCTTTAAATCCTCGTCTGTCATCTTAATCAAAGAAAGATACTGGTCAAGTGCAGAATTATTGAGCTTATCCGCTGTCACCGTATTGTCAAAGCCGTAGTAGGTATCCGTGTATCCACCATGGTTTTGCATAGTGACATTGAATATAAATGCCGGCTGACCATCCGGTTTGTTCTCATAGGTCTCAATAATCCTGTCAAAGGATGTCTCATCACTTATATATTTGCGCACAAACTTCTGATTAAAATAATCCTGCATAAACGAAAGATTGTCAAATCCCAAAAGAGGATAGACCGTATCCCGGTTCCATCCACTGCCATAGTACGGATGCTGTGCATACGTTGCATAGCCTATGCTTTTTAAATAGCTTGCAAGGGAAGGTGTCTTGCTCTTTATATACTGCTGATAAGGAATACTCCCTACCGGAAGAAAAGCCATCGTATTGCCTGTCAGAAACTCAAACTCGGTATCGGCGGTATTTCCACCGCATACAGACGTATTCAGATATCCTGTTATAGTGTTCTCATTGCCCTTTTCAAGGCTGTGTACAAACGGCATATAGTCTGTATTTGTATCAAAATCACCGAGCACTGACAGGTCTGAAAATGCCTCATCCATCACAACTATAATATTCGGATAATCACTTTTATCTGTAATTGCAGTATTATTAGCTGCATCTGAATTATCATCTGTACCGGCATAGCTGTCAAGCAGCTCCTTAGCCTTCTGTCTGCTATACCCATCAGGCTTATCAACCGCCACAAACTTAAGATCCATCGCAAAGGTCACTGCCATTCCATTCACCTTTGTCATATATGCCGGTGTAAAGAGAAACGGATACAGATAATTATCCGTCTGGAAATCCTCATCCTGCAGGGCATTCACAAACAGACACAGCGCAAGTATTCCAAGCACAGTCGGAATTAGTCTGAACCTGAATTTCCACTTAATTCTGAAATCAACAAAATGCATCAGCATAATAAGAGCTATAAATATAACTGTAACAACAACTACTCCTGCAGTCGGTGCGAAATCATAATTGGATGCAACACTTGTCGCCGTACCAATTGAAAAAATATCCCACGGAACAAAAGGAGTCGAGCGGAAAAGCATAACATAATGATTAATCAGTCCAAAAACCATGGCCACGATAAAAACTGCACGAAGTGCCCATTTCGCCCTGCCCGTAACAAAATAAAGAATCCAGGCAATCAGCTCAAACAAAATAATATTAAAAAATGCCGCCATAAATCTGACTTCTTCAAAAGGATTATGTTCGTAGAACTCCATAAGATAAAAAGCCGCAATCGGAAAAATCGAGAATAATACAACATTGAATATAATTTCATATTTTTTATAAATCTTTTTTATCATCATAATGCTCCTGTTTGCTATCTGGTATTACAGCCTATATGGCAGATTTTTGGGGTACCTTTTTGGGCAGATTTTTCTTAAAAGTACCCTAATTTCTTTAATCTTTTGAAAGATTGTAAGTAAAGAAAAACCCCGCAAACCCTTGATTTTACAGAAAATCTTGGATTTACGGGGTTTTGCAAATAGTGCCGGCAGTGGGACTTGAACCCACACGGGCTTGCGCCCAACAGATTTTGAGTCTGCATCGTCTGCCATTCCGACATGCCGGCGTCTTACGAACAGTCAATATTTTATCACAATTATTGACTTCATGCAACTAAAATTTGTAATTTCAATATAAATTTCAATGCGATTATGACTGTTCACGCCTAACGGTGTGACCAGCAACGATTACAGCTATTATAACAATATATTATTAGGGCGAAAGTACTAGACTATTTTGCTACTTTTTTTCTAATTATATATCCGATAAGAATAATGACAGCACTTGTTATGACACTTCCATAAAATGTCATGCCCCTGCACAAAAGCTCCATATTCGCTGCATTTCTACCAACAAGCTGTTTAAACCCATCAATCATAATATAATCAGCCACGCCCATAGCACCGGGTATAGGCACACAATTGGAGCCCATCGCCACAAAACACTGTATCACACTCACATCAACTGCCTTATTTACTCCTTCGCCGACTGCCATAAAAATCATAAACGATACCAAAAGCTGTGAAACTCTCTGCATTATATTCCAAAAGAAAATCTCGATGAGAAGCCCGGTCTGCCCTGTGATACTGTTTGAACACTCCTGATATTCTTTCATAGTATTTTTAAGCTTTATTCGAAGCCTGTCACCATGCCGTATTATGTGTATTCTCTCAAAAAGCCGGATAAGACTATCACAAATTGAGTATAGTATGTTTCCCTTCCTTAGCAGCATATAAAATACAAGAGCCAGAAAAATCAGCACTACAATCCCCAAACATATAAATATCCGCGAAATACCTGAGAAATTTTTCAGCAACGAATACTTAAAAATCATACATAGTACGCCAATTGTTAAAAGTGAAAGTGTATACATAACAAGATTAATCAGCAGGGCCACTGTAGCAGCATAGCCCGGTATGCCATCCCTTATCATGAAATACGCACTGGCTGGCTGTCCTCCCGATGCCGATGGTGTAATAGCTGAAAAATACACATCGGCTCCACCATACACAGTACCATCAATCGCACTGGTTTTATACCCAAAGTGTCTTGCCATGCGTACCAGAGCAAAGCCTTCAAACCAAATAAACCCAAACGTACAAACAAAACTCATAAAAAGCCAGCCTTTATTTGCATTTCTGATAAAACTCATAAGAATTTCAAACGAAAAATGCTTGCTCTGTGAGACAACAGTCCATATGCTCAAGATAGCTATAAAAACAGAAGCTATCGCCCAAAATATCTTTTTTCTGTCCATTAAATCTAATCCCCTTAAAAAAAACTGGTAAAGTGAATTATGAAAATACACCATACCAGTTTATTGTAGAGAATATATATAACTTTATCAAGTAAAATATTATTAATATCTTTTTAATGTTTGTTAAATTATTTACTGTTACAACTAACAAATCAGTCTAAATACAAATTAACTTCTATGATTCCTCTTCCTCATCATTGTCAGTGTTCATCATATACACCCCCCTGCTTGCATCTCCATCAGGATTCTTTCCAAACTCATAATCATTTCCCGGCAGAATAGCATTTAAGAAAATCCCTGCGATAGCTGCAATTGCCAAAGCTGTCAGTGTAATTGATGTTCCTGCTACAGTAAATGTCAGTCCATTTCCAAAGCCAAGACCACATACAAAAATAACACCTGCAATAATCAGATTTCTTGATTTAGTCAGATCTACCTTGTTTTCAACAACATTTCTAACTCCTATTGCTGAAATCATTCCATAAAGCATAAATGAAACTCCACCAATAATCGCTGATGGCATAGTAGATATTACTGCCGAAAACTTTGGAATAAATGAAAGTGCAATAGCAAAAACAGCTGCAATACGGATAACTCTCGGATCATATACCTTAGACAGCTCAAGCACTCCTGTATTCTCACCATATGTTGTATTAGCCGGTCCTCCAATGGCTCCTGCGAATGCAGTTGCAATTCCATCACCTATAAGTGTCCTATGAAGACCCGGATCAGCAATAAAGTTCTGCTCTACTGTAGCAGAAATAGCAGACATGTCACCAATGTGCTCCATCATAGTCGCAATAGCGATAGGCGCCATAACAAGAATGGACGTAATATCAAACTTCATGAACTGAAATTTAGGTATTCCGACCAACGCAGATGATGCAATTGATGTAAAATCAAGAATTGCTGAACCATCAGGATTAGTAATTCCAGCAGCATTCATAATAAGAGCAACTACATAGGAAATGATTACTCCCATTAGAATAGGAATGATCTTAAATAAGCCCTTTCCCCATATATTGAAAATAATTATAACTCCAAGTGCAATAATTGCAAGAACCCAGTTTGTTGAAGCATTATTGATAGCTGAGCCGGCAAGTGAAAGACCAATGCATATGATAATAGGTCCTGTCACTACAGGTGGAAGAAAACGCATTACACGCTTAATTCCAACCAGCTTAATGATAAGTGCAAGTACGAAATAAAGCATACCTGCAACAAATATGCCACCACACGCATACGCGGCCTTATCATTGACAGCCATATCTGCATACATACCACTGTCAAGGTTTGCAACAGTATAAAAGCCTCCTAAAAAAGCAAATGACGAACCCAAAAAAGCCGGTACCTTAAACTTTGTACACAGATGAAATATAAGCGTGCCAAAGCCTGCGCAAAATAGGGTAACCGATACAGAAAGACCTCTGGTAAGCGGCTCCCCACATGCCTTCTGAAAATATCCTGATACAAGAATAGGCACAAGAATTGTTGCGCCGAACATAGCAAACATATGCTGCAAACCAAGGATAAGCATCTTGGCCGTTCCAAGCTGTCTCGCATCACGAATTGGCTCCTGTTTCTTTTGTTCCATAACAACCTCCTTAATAAATTAATGTTTTCGATAAGTAACCGAAAACATTATAGCAGTTTTTAATTATTATTTCATTATTATTTCATTATTTTTACAAAAAAAAGACATCTCATTGGATGTCTTAAATAATTCATATTTAATAAGTTTGTACCTTCAAAACTTCATACAAATCCGATTTTTTTCAATCTACACCGAAAAACTCATCTCGATTCCGCTTCGCTTCATCTCGATGGATTTGCTTCGCAAATCTGCGTCCAATTAAATCCAGATTTATGCAGACACGTCTGCAAAATCCGTATTTCATTGTACTTGTTTTTCTTCGTTATTAACCAGATTAAGCCCTCGACCTATTAGTAACAGTCAGCTCCACATGTTGCCATGCTTCCACCTCTGCCCTATCTACCTTGTAGTCTTCAAGGGGTCTTACTCCCGAA
>OKUR01000070.1_pt1 | contig 61358 bp, 64 predicted proteins | sample 1606671 | NCBI WGS metagenome assembly OKUR01 (sample SAMEA3882519, study PRJEB24775) | human gut metagenome | biome: human-associated habitat; feature: intestine environment; material: feces | place: Netherlands | collected 2009/2010 | reverse complement strand
TTTTCCGATACTGTCTGCCATGTCATTGATGAAGTCCAGCTTATAGGCTTCCTGCACCACATAGCCCGTAGCATTGCTTAAATAAAGGCTTATCGTCCAGACAAAGTTGGTAATGCAGTAAAGCCCGTACTGCACCGATTTTCCAATCCCGTCCAGCCAGTTCCACGGCAACCACGACCAGCTATTATCCACATAAAAATCAAGCTGGTAGTTGGAAAGAGGATATTTTGAATATAGATTTTCTGCGTTTATGGTATCGTCCACAAGCCCCGTCGCATGAGCCACCGTCCCCAAAAGTGAAAGCAGGATAAGGGAGAGTGCCACCACGAACAGAGCCATTTTGAGAAAGTGGAAAATCTTCTTTTTTTTGAACGCACCTTTTATCCTTTCTTTCATCACTCCACCTCATTTCTCTGTACGGGCGGTCTGGTATCAAAGGCGTGTAGCAGTTCTTCAAAGACGGGGTGTATCTGCACCACACCGACACGCCCGTATAAGTCCTGCAATAAGCATTGTCCGTTCTCCAAATCACGAAGCCGTTTCTGGTTGTTTTCGTCGTCCTTGTCGATACCGAAAAATTCTAAGGTCTGCTTTATCTCGTTGATGTCAGTAGAACGGAAAGCGAATTTTAAGCCGATATTGTTTTTCAGACTTTCCTTTGCCACGTCCCCAGAAGATTGTGTAACGAAATAAACGCCTGCCTGCATAGCTCGTCCAGCACGAACAAGCTTATTTGATAAGGTTTCCCCTTGTGCCACATTTAAGAACGCCCATGCTTCGTCCAAATCTACAATCTTAAAAATACTTCTGTCCGAATGGATAAAATCAAGGGCAAAGGTACTAATCACAATCAGCATAGACACCGACAATAATTCAATGGTCGTGTATTCCTCAAAGGTCGTGTCTTTATCTGGCAACACAAGGTCGGCTACTTGAATGATATTGAGCTGGTTATCCAGACTGATAGCATTTTCTACCGTACCGTCTGAAAACAGCAGATGTGCAAAGTCGTAGTCCGTGAAGCTGTCGATATGGTCTGCGATATTTCTTGATATGGGCGTATCTTCACGGCGTAGCTCGTCTATCACATGGAGCAAGCCCCGACTGTCGCTCTGGGTAACGGAACGAACCGCTTTACGAAGTACGGGGAATTTTTCGCCGTCCCTAGAGGAAATACCCGTAAGGAATGTCAAGATGTCGATTGCCAGACTTTCAGCGTCCTTAACATTCTTCATAATCACGAATGGGTCAAGAAGTCCTGCATTGTCCTTGTCGCTGGTAAGATTTACGATATTGATTTCATGGGCGATTTCTGGAAGTGTTTCTTTCCAGTTGCCACGCTCTGATTTTGGGTCTAAGATAACCGCTTGTCCCCCAAACAACACCGAATAATACACCAGAAGATTGTTGCAGAACGACTTTCCACCGCCAAGCGAACCGACAAAAGCAGAAGCAAGGGCATTTGTAACTGTGCCTTTTACGCCCTGCGAAGCTAAAGACGGTTGCAGGTACACATTTCTTCCCGTATCAACGGAATAGCCCATATAGATACCCGTAGTTTCCCCTAACTGCTGGGTCGCTCCAAAGCCAAGCCCTGCCAAGAAGTCTGATTTTACATACTGCACATAGTCATTGATATATCGCTTGCTGGCAGGTAAAAATTCAGAATGAAGCCCCAGCATATCCCCAGCAGGACGCACCAGCTTTACATTGAGGTCGTCGTAAAAGTCCTTGACTTCATCACAACGGCGTTTCAGCTCGTCAAGATCGGATGCAGACACCCGTATAACGTAGCTTAACTTATACATACTTTCTTTGCTCTGGTCTAAATCGGTTTCCAGCTCGTCCACGCTGTCTAAAGCGTCCACCACATTTGAGCTGGTTTCACTTCCTGCTTGATAAGCGTGATTGTCAAGGTCTTTCAATTCCTTTTTCTTATTGCGGACGGTTGTTAATGCTTTTCTGTTCTCCACGATTTCTACATTCATAGAAGTATCAACGGGGAATGTGAATTGCTGTTGCTGGAAATAGAAGATTTCACTTGACGGAAAATCAAGCTCCCCGACAATCGCATTGACAGTAAAATAGGACACATAACTTTCCTTGTCCTCATGTTCCAATCTTAAATACCGCTGGCTTTCCTCAATCACACACCTTGTCGGACGGATAAGGTCGTAGTATTTTATCAGCGTTTCTTTGTTCAATTTTTTCTTTGGTAGCTGGTACTCATAATCTTCATAAGCGATACCGTCCCTGCCGTAAAGATGTTCCATGAGATACCCAAAATCGTTGATTTCCAAGCGACGCACCTTAAAACGACGGGAGATTTTATTTTCCAGTAACTTTTCCATTTTCATGTAACGGTTGATTTCATCATTCGGCATGGAAACAAAGTCATTCATCAGCGTGTGGTTCACTTCATGGAGAAATTCCGTGAACGTCAGCCACGCCGATTTTTTGATGTTCTTCAGATTGAGCTGTTCTTCCGTAACCATGAGCTTAAAGCCAAGAAAAAAGCGGTAGTCCACTTGATTGTCCCCAATCATTGATACTAACGCTTCGGTCTGTTCGTCTATTTTTTGGACTGCCACCTCACGAAGTTTGCCCGTTACCAGTTTCTTTGACTGCACCTGCATACTGCGGATTGAGCTTTCTGTGGCAATCTGCAACGCATGAATTTTACCCTCACGGGACTGTGCGATTAGCTGTCGAAAGCTGTCATGCACGATAAATTTCTGCTCTGCGGATAAGAAAGAATAGTTATACGGTATCAGCTCATAGTAGGCGAACACCTCATTGTCCTTGTTCCAGACAAGGTTGTTGTCAATATATTTTATCGGGAACATAGTTCACACTCCTTACTGCCGTGATTGTTTCATTCAAGGTCTGCTTATGCAGTTTTACGGCTTTTCCTGCATAAGTGATTTTAGGTCGCAGGGCATAGGTTATCTGTGATTTCAAAAAGCTGTACGGCTTCTTTCCGTCAAAGGTTTTCTGCGACATGAACCAAGTGAGAGCAACGGGAATACCAAAGTATTTGAGAAATGCTCCCTCAATCATGGAAAGTGGGGGAATATCCCCAAACAGAATGATGATAAATTCCGTAATCACAAACCATGTAATCTGTGTAAAAGTAACGGGAAAGGGTAAGTTAAAGTCATTGATTGCATACAAGACTTTTTCCACGTTCCAGATACCCGTATAAGATTTAATCTTTTTCAAGTTCTTTCAGCTCCTTTCAAAATAGAAAAGGACAGCCATTTTCAGACTGTCCCTTAAAAGAGAAATACGCTGTCAGTAGCAACAATGCTTGTTGCTGATCTTCCAGCGTTAGTATGGTATCTCGCACATACCTCGGCTTGTTTCAATAAAGCAACCGCCCATATCCAAATCTCGCCCGTAGGCTTCATAGTCAATGTAGTTCTGTAAGCTGGGTGGAATATCCCCAAGTGCCTGCAATTCGTCTATGTAGTAGTAGGCAACGTCTGTCATGGTTTCACAGTCGGGATAATAATAAATATCGTCTTTATGTTCCACGACTTCTTCCAGCGTCCCGTAGTGGCTGATAAATTCGTCCAGACATTCTACGATATAGTCGGGAAGTTCCTCTATCATTTCATACATCTCATTGAGTTCTTCAATGGAAACATACTCGCCAATCACAATCGGGAAGTTGTCGGTATCATGGATTGCGTATTCCTCATACTGTTCATTCAAGCCGATTTTTTCTTTCACATCTTCCTCGTCAATAGGAAAAGTGAACCAAGCACCGACTAAATAGCCCTCATTGTATTTGCCAAGATTAGCAATGTAAACCGCCATATCATCAATCATAAGCACCACCTCATTTCCTACTCTGGCAGTTCAAAGATACCGTGTTCTGTTACTAAAAATTTCCCGTGTTCCTGCAAGTGAGAAGCATAGGCTTCAAAGTCAAAATAGTATTCTTGACAGTCCTCGGATAAATGCTTAAATGTCGGGTCGTTCATCAGCTTTTGCCTTGCAACATCAATCATGCTTTTGCAGTCGGGATAAACCGTAATCACGTTCCTGCAAATATAAAGTGCTTCTAAATTCTCAAACACCGTAAGTAGTGATACATATTCTTCCTGCATATCACTTGAAAGCTGGCGGTACATAAAATCTAATTCGTTGAGCCGGTACACGCTTGTATGTTCGTGGACTTCATCAGCATAAGGCAACACCTTTTCGATAATGCAGTAATCCCCACTTTCTGCACCGACACCTAACTTTTCTTCAAACTCGGCAACATCTATCGGCAGGTCGAACCAGTATGATATTGTTTCTTCGCCAGTTGTTCCTCTCGTTTCCACCAGCACACTTGTTTCCTGCATTATTCCTCTCGTCCTTTCTGTTGTTTCATCACATCTTTTATGGTCTGGTACGACATACCAAACACATACTTTGAAAAATCTTCTACCTGTCTTTCTTCATAGTCGGCAAAGTTCAACCGTTTCATTTCATGCCACACCTTACGCTTGTAAGAGGGCAGGTCGGAAATGTATTCACAGCCAACTTTCGCCTGCATATCCTTAAAAATATCGCTCATTTCATCACTCCAATCTGAAATTTTGAGTATAGAAAAAGCAGTCAATCCTAAGACTAACTGCTTTGTGTATAGGTGTATAAAATTATCATATTTTCCTAATGATTTATAACTGTTTATCAAAATACATAATTGCAATCAATTCAAGCAAATTACGCAAACCAATAAAAAGTTCTCCAAAAAGAATTACTCGGTCAAGTGTAAACATAATTTGAATATCTATAAATAATGGTACTGATGTTGCAATCGCTAATAATATAATCAATGTCCAATTTGCTATATTAGCAGACCGATTTGCTTTTAGCTGTATCGTCAACCAGCGTTCATCACCCTTATATTCAACTTGCTTTTTTGCTTTCAATATATAAAGCCACAACGTTGCTCCTAATGCTAAAACAAGAAAAATCAAGATAATAATTTGCTCATTCATACTATTTGTCCTCCCTATGCTCGAAAACTTCATCAATAGAAACACCAAATACTTCTGCAATTTTAAATGCCAATTCTAATGACGGAGTATATTTATATTTTTCTATTGATATAACTGCTTGTCGTGAAATTCCAACTTTTTCAGCTAAATCTGCTTGTGTCCAGTCCCTTTCAGCACGTAAAACTTTAATTCTGTTCCATATCAAAGTTATCGCTCCTCTCCTAAATGTAATGTACTGATTACTTTCATTGTAATGTACCCATTACATTTTGTCAACACAAGAGTACATATAGAATTATGATTTAAAGCAATTGGGGAAATGAACATGCGTAAAATCGGTGTACATGGCTGCATCCCTTGTTATACAAGAACTTCCATAACTGATGCACTTCATGAAAATGCTGGATTTCGAACCGATTATGAAATACTATCTCCAAAGGTAGCCGCCGGTATTATTCGCAGATCAAAAGGCTTGTAAAAGCATTACGTATTTCACGTAAAAACCAAGAAAGCCGCAACCCCTTATATTTACTGGGATTGCGGCCATTTATATACCTTTTAAGTGTCAAAGACAGAATATTATAGAACTATTGTACCACTTTTAGTATTTCATACAATACTTTTTGTAATTATGTTGAATTGCATTTAGTTTGCTAAATATATCGCACATCAGCATCCAGATGCAAAAAAGCGGTTATAAAACCATAAAATAAGGCTTTATAACCGCTCTTTTCTTTTACACCTTTTCAGGTACTAATCTTCATTCGGTATAATTTTATACATCAATTAGTACAAAGTGATTTCTCTTGCATTTAGATCTATCCCATTATTCATATCGCAAAAATCTTGTGGCATACACATGACCACATATTTACTGCCATAGCAGGTCATAACCTCACTATATATAGTCATACCCAGTTGTTTCCTTCATACGAAAGCCCTGTATATGTATCCATAAGAAGTGAATCAGGGAGTTCCCGCTGTAGTCAATGATAAATAATACTCAATACCCGAATCTTTAATTTTTTTGGCTGCCTCATTATCTGCATTTACCGTCGCTGCCATCGTAAAATCAGTATCTGCATTGGTCACAGATTCTGTTTCATATATAATTGAACTTCCATAGTCACTATTTTTAAGTCCAACCGATAAACCGGTATTTTTATTCTTCATCTTCGTTTTAAAATTTCTATGATTATGTCATAATTCTCCGGTTTATGCGGAAACGCACAATCCGTACATACCTTAAGTGGTTTCCCATTCTTTTCGATATATCGTTTATTTCCCGGACAGTTCTTCATTTCATACAACGGACAATAACAGAACAGACAATTAAAATCATCAAGTCCTTTATGGCACGGAAAATATCTGCAATCTGTATTTTTAAAATATCTATATGAGTTTTCCATTTTTATTTTTTCTATACTCCTGTGCTTTCTTTACAAAATTTTCAGCAAAATGCGGATTTGATGGGTAATAAAGATGAGGAAATCCTATCCAGTAATTATCTTTGCTTATCACACAATCATACTTTCTGCCTGTAACCGGTTTGACCGCAATACAGTCCTGTCCGTTATTGTTGCTGTCATAATAATGAAATTCATGTGCCCGGATCTTTTCATCCGGTGGCAGAAAATTGCTATGTTTTTCCTCCAATTCAATATATCCAAACCGGACCAGCTTACCTTTGAAATAGCACTCCCCATCCAAAGCTCCAGCCATGTTAAAAACATGCTCCTGCACACCAGCGTTCTCTTCACATATATTATGGATATATGTGTGCAGATACATAAATCCACCGCATTCGGCAACCGTTGGCAGGCCATTTTTAAAGGCAGTTTTTATTGAATTCCGCATAGATATATTTTCACTCAGTTCCTTTGCATACAGTTCCGGATAACCACCGCCAATCAGCAGCGCATCGCAGTTATCAGGTAATTCTGTATCATCCAGAGGCGAAAAATACTGTAATTTTGCTCCATATTTTTCGAGCAGTCTTAAGTTATCTTCGTAATAAAAACAGAATGCTTCATCCATTGCAACTGCTATGTTTACTGCGTCATCCTCGCTTTTAATTTGCATCTGTTTTATATTTACAATTTTTGTTGTTTGATATTGTGTTTCACAATCTGTTTTTACATTTTGTGTAAATTCATTTTTTATACAGCCGATATTTATATTCTGAGGATCATCTCTATCTGCATTTCCACAGCCACCGATTTCTTCCGCATCTGCTGCAATATCCAGCAGCACTTCCATATCTATCGTCTTTTCCAGCCTGTCTGCAATCTCACACAGCTGTTCTTTTATATCGTCAAGTTCATCAGGCATTACAAGTCCAAGATGCCTGCTCTCAAGCATGATATCCTTCTGCTCTGGGAAATATCCGGCCACCTTTAGTGAAAGTTCCTGCTCTATAAGTGGTTTTATTATGTCATAATAACCTTTCGACATTCTATTTAGCAATACGCCTTTAATGAGATGCTCTGTGTCATACTGCAAAAATCCAGCTATAAGAGCCAGCACAGACTTTCCCATTCCCTTTGCATCCACCACAAGTATTATCGGAGTATGTGTCACTTTTGCAAGATGGTATGACGACCCCTGCTCATATATGCCGCCAAGTCCGTCATATAATCCCATAACACCCTCAAGTACAGCAAAATCTCCGTCAGCTCTTCCATCTGTAAAAAGCTGCATCGTTGTCCTTTCGTCCGTAAAAAATGTATCCAGATTTTTTGAAGGGACATCGAGAACTCTTCTGTGAAACATCGGATCGATATAGTCGGGCCCGCATTTATATGATGCAACCTTTTTTCCTCTGCCCTTTAGCAGCTGCAACATTGCGCAGGTTATCATTGTTTTTCCACTGCCGCTTTTCGGGGCAGCTATCATAAAACGGTCAATTTTCATATTTTAATCCTTTAAATCCAAAAATCTATACTTTCCTGGGCCAAATCCTTTTACTTTTTTTATTGCATTTGCCATTTTTAAAACATTCATAACATTAGTTGCCTTAGATTTAGAACAATTAAGCCATTCCATTACATTTGTCTGCCCAAACAGAGTATCTACTCTACAATGCTCATATACGATTCTTATGTTATTTATATATATATCAGTTGCTCCTACTGCATTTAATAATGGTATATAATCCTCAAATGTATTGCTTACTTTTTTCGGAGCATTGCTTACTTTTTCTGAAGCATTGCTTACTTTTTTCGGAGCATTGCTTACTTTTTTCGGAGCATTGCTTACTTTTTTGAAAAGAACTACTTTAAAGCCATTACCGAATTCTTCAAATACTGGTTCTGGAAGACCATATTCGTTACATCTATTAATGATTCTTGGAATTCCTGTTCCCCAGGCCTCAACGATATGCATAAATTCCAAGAATGACCTGACCTCCAGTACTGTTTGAAAATGCGATAATATCTTTCAAGAACTTTTCATGCTTGCTTGGAATTTCTCTTTTAAATTCTACATTCTTCGTTTCACCAAAAAAATCTTTATTGAGCATTTAATCACCTGCTTTCCATAGTTATTCTTCACCATTGCATGCTATTGCTGCTGTTTTACCCATACTTCAAAAGTATTCTCATTTGGCTCAAGCTTTTTGTATAACTAGTTATATAATGTTTCTTTTGTAACAGGCCAAGTAACCTTTCATTATGTCCATACTTATCAATTATTTTAATCATAACATCAAATATATTGTGTTTCAATCTTCGATTAAAAAACGCCAGTCCGGTACAATCCGTTTCTGGCGCTTCTGCATTGATCTTTATTATTTTGTTGAGTCCATTTTTTATTATAAAAATCTATAAATCTGTGCCCCTTTTTTCTTAAGCCACGTATACAATATTATTGCTGCCACAATAAATACTGCCGCAGTCATTCCCAGATATAATATGATATCTATTTTTGATTTAATAAGATAGTAGACAGCTATTATAAGCATTCCTAATGCTGCTCCTCCGAACATAGCTATCATTACATTTATTCCCTGTTTGATAGGAGCTAGTTCACTTGTCCATGTAAGATTTGGCATTTTTATTCCAAGAAAAAGTCCGAATAATGCTATTAAAACTGTAAAGATAAGAGGAATAATACATATCATTATTTTTTCTGCAATGCCAAAATCAAAAAGTACTACGCAGCAGGCTTCACACAATATAACCGGAATTCCTGTCACAAGTATCTGCACCATGAGTTTTGCACTAAGTATGTTCCATGGTTCAACCGGAAGCGACTGTCCTATCCATATGCTTTTTCCTTCAAGAGACACCGAAGGGACAACCATATCATTCATTGCCGCAGTCACGCAGATTATAGTTATTATTATAGCGACGATAAATCCCTGATCCATGCCTGTTGCATAAAACTGATTTAATGCCCCGGCAAAATCTCCGCCTTTTATTATTAATGCACCGCTTATTATAATAAGAAACACAGATCCCATTGTACAATTAAGCATATAATTAGGGCTTGATATAAATCTGCCAAATTCCTTTGCCAGAAGTGCCGATGAAATACTTTTTCTGGTTACATGCTTTTCTTTATACTTTTTCTTTGCCGTTGAAGCCGTTGACGTTGCAATTCCAATGAAACTTCGTGATAAAATCCAGAATGTAAATATACAGATTAACGCAACTATAACCGCAAATATGCCAATTGCAAGCCAGTCTCCCTCTGCGATTTTTCCAAACAGATAGAGCGGATATGCAGAATCTTTAACTTTCTGTCCATATATAGCTGCATTCATTATCAGATCCTGTATAACACTTTGCGCTTTAAAATATACAAAGTAATAAAGTGCAAAGAAAGCAAGTGATAAAAATACTGTGACAAAACTCTTATTTTTTAATTTCAGACTGAGTTTTGCAACACACCAGCCCAATACACATGATAATACAAGTATAACTGCTGAAATTATTATAATCAGAAATATTGATCCTATCACAATACTTATATTTATCGGAGCTTCTATCCAATACACTATCACTGCCGGAACCATAACAACAGCAGAATACAGAAGTCCAAGCAAATAAACACTTGTAAGTCTTGCTGCAACAATACATCCTGTTGGTATCGGCAGTGACAACAGCATATCATTGTCCTTTGACAGATATAATCCTGAATATGTATTAAAAATACTTCCAAACGATCCAAGAGCAATTGCTATCATACCCATTATTATAAAATAAAGCCATCCCATACCTGCTGTCGTCAAAGGTTCACACAATCCGGCTGAGAGATAAGTAAACATTCCGCCCAACACCCCGATCATTATTGCAAGATAGATAATAATAAACATGATCGTAGAAAACAGAGAACGCTTTTTATTTTTCTTTGCATCATAAAAATATCCTCGGAAGATCTCTGTCATTTGCTTTTTCAAAAGAATCTTAAACACTATTCTCCCTCCAGTTCCAAAAATACTTCCTCTAAACTATCATCGCCTTTTACTTCTTCCATTGTTCCAGAACGTATGAGCTTACCGCCCTTTATGATTGCAACTTTGTCACAAAGCTTTTCTGCGACCTCCAGCACATGTGTTGAAAAAAAGATTGCTCCGCCATTGTCGCACACATCCCTCATCATACCTTTTAACAGATGTGCCGCTTTAGGATCAAGTCCAACAAAAGGTTCATCCATGATTATAAGTTTTGGATTATGAATCCATGCTGCGATAATCGCAAGCTTCTGCTTCATTCCATGTGAAAATGATGCAATTGGCTGTGCAAGATCATCTGTTATCACAAACATCTCGGCATATTTTCGTATTCTCTCCTGCCTTACAGATTCTTCCACGCCAAATATATCTGCTATAAAATTAAGATATTTTATTCCAGTCATAAAATCATACAAGTCAGGATTGTCCGGGATATATGCAAAATTCTTTTTACATTCTATTGGTGATTCTTTTATCGATCTACCATCTATATAAATTTCACCGCTGTCAAACTGCAGTATCCCGACAATTGATTTCAATGTAGTCGTTTTTCCAGCTCCATTATGTCCGATAAATCCATATATTTCCCCAGGTTTTATATGAAGTGAGAGATCATCTACAGCTTTTTTATCCCCATATATTTTTATAAGATGTTCTATTTTAAGCATATTTTTCTCCTTATCCATAGCTTCTTCCTCTGCAAACACATCCTATGTTATGTCAAAAACTGTGCCATGACATAATTAGCTACATCTTTTCCCTTTGGGCTTAGGAATATATGACCGGCTCTGACAACAAGCAGATCCTGATTTTTCAAATCGTCTATTGTGTTCTTGTATATGGCATCTATTGATATTCCAAAAGACTTCTCAAATGCCTCTCTTGTAACTCCCTCATTCATCCGGAGTCCAAGAAACATAAACTCTTCCATCTGGGCTTTTCTGTCTATGACATCGGCTGATATATGAAGATTTGTCCTGAACACGTCCTCTTTCATATCATGGATGTTCCTGCACCCGGACAGATACTTATCTATGTCTGATGTATTTGTATACCTGACATTATCCAGTAAAGATGCCGCACCTATTCCAAGTCCAAGATAATTTTCCCTCGTCCAGTAGCCGATATTGTGCCTGCAAGCCATATTGTTCTTTGCATAATTTGAAATTTCGTACTGCTTATACCCCGCATCAAAAAGCTGTGCCTGCCCGGCTTTTTCCATTTCATATAGTTCATCTTCATTTGGTAAAAATTCCGTCCGCATGCCTGCTTCCTGTTTTACCATATCGAATTTGTACTTTTCATAGAATGGTGTTCCCTTTTCAACTATAAGTGAGTATGCAGATATATGATCTGGCTTAAGTCTTACTATCCGATTTACCGTATCAAGATATTTTTCCGTTGTCTGCTGGGGAAGTCCATACATAAGATCAACGCTTATATTCTTATAGCCAACATTTCTTGCCATCTCATAATTTTTGACAAACTGGTCATATGTATGGATTCTTCCTAAGAGCTTTAATTCCTCATCATTTGTCGACTGAAGCCCTATAGAAAGCCGGTTTACTCCGGCATCCCTGTATGTGAGTAATTTATTTAACGTAAGCGTTCCCGGATTACATTCAATAGAGATTTCCGCGTCTTCTTTTACATTGAAACATTCAAAAATTCCTTCCAGGAGCGCTGCTATCCATTCCTCATTAAGCCAGCTTGGCGTACCTCCGCCTATATATATAGTTGATACTTCATAATCATTCAAAACCGGACCATAAAATATCATCTCTGCCATAAGTCCTTTTATATATCTAAGCTGTGTCTCATCATCTGCCGGAAATGATAGGAAATCACAATATTCACATTTTTTTACGCAAAAAGGTGTATGAATATAAATTTCAAGATTTTTCATTATATGTTAGTATCTCCGATTTTTCCTGCCATGCTGTCAGCCATATATTTATTCCTCGTCAAGCTTAAGCACACTCATAAATGCCTCCTGTGGGATTTCTACATTGCCCACCTGACGCATTCTCTTCTTTCCCTCTTTTTGTTTTTCTAGAAGCTTTTTCTTTCGTGAAATATCTCCACCATAACATTTCGCAAGTACATCTTTGCGAAGTGCTTTTACAGTTTCCCTTGCAATAATCTTACCGCCGACGGCAGCCTGTATAGGAATCTCAAAAAGATGTCTTGGAATTTCACCCTTTAATTTCTCGCACATCTTTCTTCCTCTGTCATATGCACTCTCCTTAAATACGATAAATGACAGTGCATCAACCATTTCTTTATTGATAAGTATATCAAGTTTTACAAGCTCTGAGCGTACATAGCCTTTCATTTCATAATCAAAAGATGCATAGCCCCTTGAGCGTGATTTAAGTGCATCAAAGAAATCGTAAATAATCTCATTCAGTGGCAGATCATACTTGATAAGAGCCCTTGTTTTCTCTATATATTCCATACTTATATAAATTCCTCGTCTCTCCTGACATAATTTCATTATGGCACCGACATAGTCACTCGTGACCATAATCTCAGCAGAAACAAATGGTTCTTCCATATATTCTATTTCTGATGGATCTGGAAGATTTGATGGGTTTGTAAGATCTATAACCTCACCATTTGTCTTATGGATTTTATATATAACACTTGGTGCTGTGGTAACAAGATCAAGGTCAAATTCCCTCTCAAGACGTTCCTGTATTATTTCAAGATGCAATAATCCAAGGAAACCACATCTGAAACCAAAGCCTAATGCCAGCGATGTTTCCGGTTCAAACTGGAGCGCAGCATCATTTATCTGTAACTTTTCAAGTGCCTCACGCAGATCCGGATATTTTGCACTGTCTGCCGGATAAAGTCCGCAATAAACCATAGGATTTACTTTTTTATATCCCGGTAGTGCCTCATCACAAGGTCGATCCGCAAGTGTGACTGTATCTCCGACTCTTGTATCCCTTACATTTTTGATACTTGCTGCAATGTATCCTACCATGCCTGCCGATAATTCATCACATGGAATAAACTGGCCTGCGCCGAAATATCCAACCTCTGTTACAACATCCGATGCGCCTGTAGCCATCATCTTTATTTTGTCACCGACTTTTACTGTTCCCTCTCTGAGACGGCAGAAAATTATAACACCTTTGTATGAATCATATGTTGCATCAAATATCAAAGCCTTAAGCGGTGCTTTCGGATTTCCTGTCGGTGCAGGGATTTTTTTCACTATCTGTTCGAGCACATCCTCAATATTAAGACCTGTTTTAGCAGAAATCCTAGGTGCATCCATAGCCTCTATCCCGATGACATCCTCTATTTCCTGCGCCACCTCTTCAGGTCGTGCACTTGGAAGATCTACTTTATTGATCACCGGAAACACATCCAGATCATGATCTAGCGCAAGATAAACATTTGCCAGTGTCTGCGCCTCAACTCCCTGCGCAGCATCAACTACAAGTATAGCACCATCACAGGCCGCAAGGCTTCTGGATACTTCATAATTAAAATCAACGTGTCCCGGTGTATCAATAAGATTAAAAATATATTCCTCACCATCTTTTGCATTGTAGATGATACGGACAGCCTGGGATTTTATTGTAATACCACGTTCCCTCTCGAGGTCCATATTGTCAAGCACCTGTGCCTGCATTTCCCTGCTTGTGAGTGTTCCTGTTTTCTCTATTATACGATCCGCAAGAGTTGATTTTCCATGGTCTATATGGGCAATAATACAAAAATTACGGATTTTACTCTGATCTATTGACATATTTCCTCCTATAACGATTGATCCACAATGGAATCAAGATATGATTTAATCTTAAAGTACTGCTCGGATGAAATCAAGATTTTTCTTCCATTTCTCGAAATAAAGCCATTTTCTTCCATCTTTTTAACCGCCCGGTTGACAGTCTTTATACTAAGACCACTTCTTTCAGCTATTTCCTGTCTGCTTGCATTTATTACCATAGATTTACGATTTTTATGGCTTTCATATTCCAATACAAACATATACAGTATCCGGTCCATTCCCTGTAAAAAAAGGAATACTCTTCCCACACGGTTCTGCTCAAGAAGATATTTTCCCATTGAGCCTACCTCCAGCTGGAGTGCATTTTTATCATCCCATATCCACCTTCTGTACTGTTCTCTTGATAATACAAGAAATGTGCAGTCGGTAACCGTTTTTAGTGTTGTCATGTATTTGGGTATATTAAAAAATAATTCCATTGAACCAAATACCTCGACTGCGTAAAACCACATATAATCATATGCAACACCTTTTATTCTGTAATCAACCGCTCTTACAGTGCCATCTACAAGAATATAAATCGTATCTGCTTTTGCATTTTCTTCAACTATCAGCTTATCCTTTGGCTTTTTAACAACACACAATGACTCTATCAGCCAGTATGGGGCGTTACTTAAATAGTTATTTAAATATTCTGATTTATGCATTATCTCATTTATTACATCACTGTGCGCCATATTTTTCCACCTTATTTAAGTTTATCGAGAAGTGAATGTCCTATTGTGCCATCCGGCATACTTACACCAAAATTATCTGCAATTGTTGCGCCTATGACTGCAAATGTGTCTTCTGTATCCAGCTTTCCATCAGACTTCATAGAAGGAGAATACATTATGAGCGGAACCTGTTCTCTGGTATGGTCTGTACCTGTATATGTTGGATCATTTCCGTGATCCGCTGTTATCATAAGCAGATCATCATCACGCAGAACCTTCAACAATTCACCAAGCTTTACATCAAATCTTTCGATTTCCTCCGCATATCCTACAGGATTTCTCCTATGTCCCCATAATGCATCAAAATCAACAAGATTTGTAAAACACAATCCATTAAAATCACGTTTTGCTATATCGATCGTCTGTTCCATTCCGTGTACGCTGCTGTTTGAATGATTACTTTCTGTTATTCCTTCACCCACAAATATATCATTGATCTTTCCAACTGATATTACATCATAGCCTGCATCCTTTAAAGCATTTAATGCTGTTTTTCCTGTTGGCTTAAGTGCATAGTCGTGTCTGTTGCTTGTTCTTTTAAATTCGCCTTTTTTCTTTCCGACATATGGTCTTGCTATCACTCTTCCGACACGCCATTCATCACGCATGGTAAGTTCTCTTGCTATCTCACAATACTTATAGAGATTATCAAGTCCCATTGTCTCTTCGTTTCCGCATATCTGAAGCACAGAATCCGCAGATGTATATACTATAAGCCTGCCATCATTTATTTCCTGTTCTGCAAGCTCATCCAGAATTGCCGTTCCGCTTGCAGCCTTATTTCCAATGATCTTTCTTCCGGTTTTTTCCTCTAAAAGCTTTATGAGTTCATCTGGAAATCCTGTATCTGTAAATGTGATGAAAGGTTTTGTTGTTAAAATTCCCATCATCTCCCAGTGGCCTGTCATTGTATCCTTCCCGTTGCTTGCCTCGTTAAGTGCCATATAATATCCTTTAGGATTTTCCACCGGCTTTACCTGCTTTAATTCTTTTAAATTTGCAATACCAAGTTTCTGCAGATTAGGTATTTCAAATTTATCAACTGTCTGTGAAATATGTCCAAGTGTATCAACTCCGACATCACCAAATTTTTCCGAATCTGCCATTGCCCCGATTCCCATAGAATCAAGTACTATTGTAAATATTCTATTATATTTTTTACCCATAATAAACCTCCTTATCATTGGACAAATCACGCCGCATTTCTGCGGCGCAATTGGTTGTTATTATTTACTTTTTACGATTTTAACTATACGGCTTGTTCCAAGTCTCGATGCCCCAAGCTCCATAAATTTCTCTGCGTCCTCTATTGATGAGATACCACCGGCAGCCTTAATTTTTACATCAGGTCCTACATGCTTTGCAAATAATGCGATATCATCGAATGTCGCTCCTGCTGTCGAGAAGCCTGTAGACGTCTTGATGTAGTCAGCTCCTGATTCGGTAACTATCTCACACATCTTGATCTTTTCTTCTTCTGTAAGAAGACATGTCTCAATTATAACCTTTAAAACATGGTAGCCGCAGGCCTGTTTGATCTGCTTTATTTCATCCAGTACAAGGTCGTACTGCTTTGCCTTAAGCCAGCCTACATTTATAACCATATCTATCTCATCAGCGCCATTTTCTATGGCATCTTTTGTCTCAAACACCTTTGTCGCCGTAGAACAATTTCCATTAGGAAAACCGATTACTGTACATACTTTTATCCTGCCCTGCATATAATCAGCCGCCTGCTTTACATAGCATGGTGGTATACATACTGATGCTGTATGATATTTCATGGCATCATCACATAAGTCCTTTATTTCCGGCCATGTTGCTGTCTGTAAAAGTAATGTATGATCACAAATACTTAAAATATCCTCTATTTTCAATGTTTTATCCTCACTATTCTTTATCTATGCTTCCATATCTGCTTCCAGATTTTCAGGACCGAACCCAAGTGGGAGCATCTGTTCAAGGGTATACACCTTAAAATCTGATTCATCCGTTCCAAGTATGATCTTAAAAGTTTTTGGGTCACAAAATTCCATCATGACCTGCCGGCATACGCCACATGGTGAACAAATTGAAAGTCTGCCGGTCTTTGCCGGTCCCCCAACTATTGCTATTGCTGAAAAATCCATAATGCCGTCAGAAACTGCCTTAAAAAAAGCAGTCCTCTCCGCACAGTTACTCGGTGTATACGAAGCGTTTTCAATATTACAGCCTCTATATACCCTGCCATCTTTTGTAAGCAATGCTGCTCCGACATTAAAATGTGAATATGGTGTGTAAGCCATTTTTCTGGCTTCTAGTGCTTCCTTTATAAGTTCAGAATCCCTCATAATCTTACCCCGCCTTAACATAAATTATTTTGCTTTTGTAAATATTTTTCCATTTGCAGCAGGTGCTTTTGCCCTGCCGACAAAAAGAACAAGTGTAAGTATCGTAACTATATAAGGTATCATCGAGATAAGGTTTGGTGATACAGAGTTTCCCATACTTGCCAAAGATTTTATTCCACTGCACAGTCCGAAAAGTAAACATGCAAGTGTTGTTCCTCCCGGTGAAAATTTTCCAAAAATAACAGCAGCAATTGCTATAAATCCCTGTCCTACGATTACTGTCGGTCTGAAGTGGCTTACTGTTGCAAGTGTCGCAAAAGCTCCTCCAAGTCCTGCCATGAATCCCGAAATAATAACGCAGGCATATCTGACGCCATATACGTTGATACCTAAAGATTCACAAGCCTGTGGATGTTCTCCACATGCACGAAGATGTGCACCAAACTTTGTTTTGTAAAAGACAAACCAGCATATTATTGCAAAAACAAATACAAGATATGCCACTGCATATACATTTAATACATTGTACCCAAATGAACCTGATTCAAAAACACCATCAAAAAGCTTTGGAAGTTTCTCGCTTGGTGCAAGTGAAGGTGTCTCAGATGAATTGTCAAACATTGCTTTACAAATAAAAAGTGCAAGTCCCGGTCCAAGGAAGTTAATAGCTGTACCGGCTATAGTCTGATCTGCCTGAAGCTGTATACATATAAATGCATGCAAAAGTGCAAGAACCGCTCCTGCCAGACCTCCACATAAAAATCCGATCCAGCCGTTTCCTGTAAAGTGAGCCACAACTGCCCCCGTAAATGCTCCGATGGTCATCATTCCTTCAATACCGATATTTATAACTCCACTACGTTCTGAAAAACAAGAACCTAATGCTGCAAGAAGTAAAGGAGGTGTGGCTATCAAAGTAGCGTTTATTAAAATTCCCAGATCCTGAATGAATGCTTCCATTTATTTTTCCTCCTTTTTCTTTCTTCCACTCAGAAGAAGTCTTTTAAATACATGGGAAATTGCAATAATGATAATTACGCAGCCCATAATAATATCTATAACTTCCGATGGCGCATTAACCATTGTAAGCTTTGATCCACCATATTTCATTGCTCCATAGAATATACCCGAAAGTATACATCCGATAGGATTAGATCCGGCTATAAGGGCAACCGTGATTCCCTGGAATCCGAAGCCTTCCTGTCCTGCATACTGGCTTAATCTTCCACTCATTCCAAGCACCTGTACAGCACCACCGATCCCGGCCAGTGCTCCGGAAATACTAAGTGCAGTAAGCACTGACTTATCTGAATTGATTCCCGCAAACTTTGCGGCATCGTTGTTAAAGCCGACTGCTTTTAATTTGTAACCAAGTGTTGTCTTTTCGATCAAAACCCATATAACTATTGCGGCAATCACTGCAAGTATAAATCCTGCATTTGCAGCACTGCATCCAAGAGTTTTCCTTATCGCCTGTGGAAGAAGGATCCTTGCGGTGTCAGCAATATCTTTTGATGCCTCTCCACCTGTACTTCTCTTTATTGCGGAAAGATTTACCACGTAATTTGAAAGGTAAAATGCGATCCAGTTAAACATGATAAATGAAAGTACTTCATGTATACCTCTTTTTACTTTCATTATTCCAACGATCCATGACCAGAGTGCTCCGGCTGCGGCAGCACTTAAAATACATAATGGAATATGTATAATAGCCGGAAGCTTAAATAAGACCCCGACAACTGTTGCGGCAAGTACTCCAACTACAAACTGTCCCTCTGCTCCGATATTAAAAACACCTGTCCTGAATGAAAATGCTACAGAAAGTCCTGTAAATATAAGCGGACTGGCATATACAAGTGTCCATATCATATATTTTGGTTTTCCAAATACACTATCTATAAGTTTGCCATATGCAGCTGATGCACTTATTCCTGCAAATGAAAGGAATATTGCTCCGATAATAAAGCCAACTACAATGGCGATCAGCGTGTAGAGAATATTACTCTCAAGAATACTCTTCTTTTTAGTTTTCATTCTTTTTTCCTCCTGCCATCATGTAGCCAAGTTCCTTCTCGTCAGCATCTTTTCCTGACACGCTTCCTTTGATCTGACCATCAAAAATAACCTCTATCCTGTCTGAAAGATTCATTATCTCATCAAGTTCAAACGAAACGAGAAGGACAGCTCTTCCTTTATCTCTTTGCTCTACTATATATTTGTGTACAAATTCAATCGCTCCGACATCAAGACCTCTTGTCGGGTTTACAGCAATAAGAAGTTCTTTATCATTTGTAACCTCACGCGCAATAATAACCTTCTGCTGGTTTCCTCCTGATAAAGTTCCTGCCGGTTTTGCCTCTGCGCCTCTTGGTCTTATATCGAACTTGTCCATCATTTCCGTTGCATGTTCTCTGATTTTCTTTCGATCAAGGATCATGTGATTGGAATATGGTTTTTCCTCAAAATGCTGTGAGATCAGGTTATCCTCAATCGAGAAATCCAAAACAAGACCATATTTTTGTCTGTCAGCCGGAATACTTGATATTCCGCTCTCGAAAATCTCCTTTGGCTTTTTATTAAGGACATCCTTTCCAAGCATAGTTATACTACCTGATTCAGCTTTTCTAAGTCCCGTAAGGATTTCAACAAGTTCCGTCTGTCCGTTGCCATCTACTCCTGCAAGACCAACTATCTCTCCGCTTTTTACATTGAGATCAAAGCCTTTTAAGATCTCGACACCTCTGTAGTCTTTAGCGTGGAGATCTTTTATCTCAAGAGCTACATTTCCTGGTGTTTTATCTTTCTTTTCAACCTTAAAGTTTACATCACGTCCAACCATCATGGCGGCAAGCTTATTTTCATCGACATCTCCGATTTTTACTGTGTCTATATATTTGCCGGCTCTTATGATTGTACAGTTATCAGACGATTCCGTTATTTCTTTTAACTTGTGTGTTATAAGGATTACACTTTTTCCATCTGCAGTAAGGTTGCTTATTATCTCCATAAGCTCATCTATTTCCTGCGGTGTAAGTGATGCAGTCGGCTCATCAAGAATAAGTGTGTTTGCACCTCTGTATAAAACTTTAAGGATTTCTACTCTTTGCTGCATTCCCACTGAAATATCTTCTATTTTCGCATCTGGGTCAACTTTCATTCCATATCTTTCTGAAAGCTCAACCACTTTCTGTCTGGCAGATTTAATATCTACCTTAAGCCCCTTTCTCGGCTCAACACCAAGAATTATGTTTTCCGTTACTGTAAACGGCTGAATCAGCATGAAATGCTGATGAACCATACCTATACCAAGTTCAATTGCGTGTTTCGGGCTGGAAATCTGTACCTCTTTCCCATCAATAAATATCTGACCGCTTGTAGGACGGTACAACCCATACAGTACATTCATAAGTGTACTCTTTCCTGCACCATTCTCTCCAAGGATAGCGTGTACCTCTCCTTTGTGTACAAGAAGATTGATATGGTCATTTGCTGTGAAATCACCAAACTTTTTGACGATATTTCGCATTTCAACTGCAACAGATCCAGTATCCATATGACTAACTCGCTCCAACTTTCGGCACCTCCTTTAAATAATAATCAGGTCTTCAAACCCATAATTTTTTAATATCTCCGCAAGCTCATGCAGGTATTCCTGATCCGGAACGGGATAATGTGAATATTTCTCCCGGACCCCCATAGGTCTGTATGCAATGATCTTGATTCGAAACTTATTCTTTTCATACAATGGCTTTAAAAATTTTCCCATCTGTATAATACTTTCTTTTGTATCATATAGCGTAGGGACAATTACTGCCCTTACCTCATATAGTTTACCACAAGATGATAAAAATTGGGCATTTTTAAGTACGATTTCATTACCAAAATCAGTAATTTTTTTATGTTCTTCAGACGAGAAAGCTTTTATATCAAGCATTACCCCATCTGAAACTTCAAGAAGTTCTTTTTCCTTCGAAAAATCAATTGTACCATTGCTATCAATAAGAGTTCCAAGTCCATCCTCCACCGCAAGTGTAAACAACTCTTTAAGGAACTTTGGATGAAGCATACACTCGCCTCCCGACACTGTGATCCCACGGATAAATGGTATCTGTTTTTTGATCATTTCATAAACTTCATATGCATCCATTTCTTTTGTCCGTGGAGAACTGTCATGCCGGCAGACATGTATACAGGTATCACATGATACACATTTACTGCTGTCGTATTTTACTTTTTTGTTTTCTATTGAAAGGGCTCCGGTTGGACATTTCGCCACGCATTCCCCACAGTTCGTACACATTCCTCTTGTTTCAGGGTTGTGGCAATATCTGCAGTTTATGTTGCATCCCTGTAAAAATACAGCGGTACGGTTTCCCGGACCATCTACACTGCTGAATGGGATTATTTTATTTACAACAACTTTTTCCATAGGCCTATCTGACCTTACGCTCTAATATATGGCCGTTCTTTGAGGCACCAAGCCCCAACGCTGTTGTGTCCTGTAATACAGCAGAACCCTTATCCAGCTTTTCAAGCTCGGAACGTTTGACAAGATAGCCTGTAACTCTTATCACATCACTATCGCTTGAATAGAACGAAAGATATCTTAGATTCTTTTTAAATGAGCCTTTGATAATATCAAGAACATACTCTGGATTTCTGTGCACAGTCATATCGATTGGGAAGATATCTCCTGTTCCAGATGGAAAATATTTATGAAAATGACTGAGTACATTAAGCTGGTCAACAAGTTCCTCCGGTTCTTCTCCTATAGGGATCCTCGTTCCCGGAGTTATGTTGATATCTTCTGCTATGCCTACCTGTGCATGAAGAAGAAAATGTCCTCCTGTGTATTCACAGTATTTATTTTCATGATCATTGTTGAAATCATTTATTATATCCATAATCTCAACCCCAAGCTGTGTAGCATTCTCTGTCTTTCCAAATCTTCCCTCTATGCCTTCTTTTGCAAGAAGAATGTTTACTGCGTCTGCAAGTCCTACAAGACCAAACATTGCCGTGAACCTATCTCTATATATAAACCCTTCTTTTGCAAGGAAATTATTCTCAAAAAAGCCGCTCTCTTCAACTTCAAACCTGATCCTTGCATCCATGTACCTTGCCATGATATCCATTACATATGGCAGCTTATTATTTTTAAAATCATCAATGCTATCAGATTTTTTTGCGATCCCACCAAGTATCAGACGACATAACGTATATGAACCTCCGCCAAGTGCAAGGCCATTATAACAGCTTGCGAGCACATAGTTTTCTCCAAGTTCATTTACAAACATCTTGTGATTTGCAAAGCTTGGCTTAGCACACTTAAGCGCACATTCAACCGCTTTGATGGCATATTCATCACTTGTCTTGTCTTCGTCATACTTCATTGAGATATTAGGAACAGCATCCTCAAGCTCCGCCTCTGCCTCCATTATGATTCTTCCTGTACGGCTGTCCACAGGACCTATATCTGCATGTGCAAATGAATCCAGAACTGTTCTGTCTATATGACGCAGGAAAAGCTTTATTATTTTCTTTGCCTCTTTTTCTGATACCGTATCCATAAATGGCTCTAATAGTTCATCCAGCTGTCCCAGATAAACCGGATAATTTGTAACTGATGGTACATGCTTATAGAATATAAGCAGACTATCACATGCCTCGTATAAATCCTTTGGTGCAGGAAGCTGTAAAAATTCACTTCCCTCTTTTAAGAACTTTGCGTAATCCGGCACAATATACCTTGGTCTTACAGGAGCATGTCCCTCAAACAAATCACAGATGCATTTCTCATCACCCTCTGCATTAAGCAGTTCATCAAGTCCCTCCGGCACATCTAAGACTTCAAGAAGTGAATCTGCCAGATTTGCCATATTGGTAACTTTTTGTTCATGTGTAAGAACCGGATTTTTAATTGTTTCAAGAATCTGTACCCTTGTTTCATTTACACGTTCCATAGTTATATCACGCATAGTTTTTCCTCCCATGTACCTCTATAATTATTTAAAAAGCCCCGCACGAAACGCCGTGCGGGGAATGATCAACCTTGATTAATCTAATTCGTATACATCACCATATTTTGCTTCGAAGTCTTTCTGTGTCTTTGGAACTGTGATTTTTCCATCAACGATCTGCTGTTTTACATCGTTTACTTTGTCGATTACATCCTGTGAAAGTAAATCCTGTGTAGGAGCAATATCAACACCTTCGCTGGCAAGATCATATGTGATTACACCGCTCTGGAACTTGTCATCCATTGTTTTCTCAACGATATCGTAAACTGCTGAATCAACCCTCTTCATTGCTGAAGTAAGGACAGTCTTTGGTGCAACGCTTGACTGGTCTGAATCAACACCGATCGCATATATTCCAGCTTCCTGACAAGCCTCAATAACACCGAGTCCTGTACCACCAGCTGCATGGAAGATTATATCTGCACCATTTGTGATCATAGAGTTAGCATCTGCTTTTCCTGTTGCAGCATCAGCAAAGCTGTTTGCATTCATTCCCTGAACTTTTACATTTGGGTTTGCGTCAATAGCACCTGCATAATATCCATAACCAAACTGGTTCATTGTCTCATTTGACATTCCAAGAACGAAACCAACATTGTTTGTCTTTGTTGTAAGACCTGCCACATAACCTACAAGATAAGAAGCCTGTTCCTGCTCGAACATAAGACATGCTACATTATCAAGATCGATCGTAGCATCATCGATGATCGCAAATTTCTGATCCGGATTTTCTTCGGCTGCTGTCTTAGTAGCATCTGCAAGCATATATCCGACACAGATAATGAGGTCACAGTCATCATCAATAAAGTTTTCAATATTTGCTGCATAATCTCCATCTGAATCTGATTCAAGGTATGAAGCCTTGATTCCGAGTTCTTTCTCTGCCTTCTCTAATCCTTCCCATGATGTCTGGTTGAATGAGCCATCATTTACTCCACCTACATCAAGAACAATTCCTACTTTAAAATCTGAACCGGATTTAGAACCCGACTCTGTGCTGCTCTTAGAATCACCAGCTCCACATGCTGCCATTGAAAGAGTCATTGCTGCACCAAGTACAACTGCTAAAAGTTTCTTTTTCATTTTTTTCTCCTTTTCTTGTGCTTACCTCTTGTAATTTATGATCATCCAGTATATTTACCGGTTGTCATCCTCCTTTATAAGTATGCGTATAGCATCTACTGCTGTAGAAATTGCAAGTTCTGTATCATGAGCCTGCCTATTTATCAATCCTTTTTTTTCTCTCTCCTGATTTGCTACTACAAGAAAGCATGAACCAACTCTTACCCTCAAAAAGCTTCCTGCTATAAAAAGGGCAGCTGACTCCATTTCTGATGCAAGACATCCCATTCTAAGCCATGCCTGCCATTTGTCAGTAAGTTCATAACTCACCGGCATTATTTCCGGTTCATGCTGTCCAAAGAAAGAATCTTTACATTGGACTACCCCGACATGATATTTTGTTCCAGCCTCATCCGCAGCAGCTATAAGGGCATTCATAACATTAACATCAGGTACCGCCGGATATTCTATTGGGGCAAACTCCCTGCTTGTCCCTTCCATACGGATCGCACCATTTGCGATAACGATATCTCCGCCGCAGACATCCTCCTGCATTCCGCCGCATGTTCCTACTCTTATAAATGTATCTGCCCCACATTTCGACAGTTCATCTATAGCAATAGCAGCTGAGGGTCCTCCTATTCCCGTCGATGTCACACTGACCTTTACGCCATCGATTGTTCCTGTATATGTGACATATTCCCTGCTGTCTGCTACAAGCTTTGCATCCTCAAAGTGTGCTGCAATCTTGCTGCACCTTTTGGGATCTCCCGGAAGAATAACATATTTTCCAATATCACCCGGTCCAACGCCTGTATGATATTGTTTTCCAGAACCCTCTGTATAATCTATCATTTATTTTCCCCCTATTCTACTGTCCACATAGAAATATTTCTTTGTTTAAGTAAAATGTTATAAAAAAGAATAAATTTTAACTATTTTTTTCACAAAATTTACTATCTATACTTAGTCTATAATGTTTTTCTCATTAAAAAAAGGTCATTTGTCCTTTTTTATTACTTTATCTATTATATCAGCAAGTGGTTCCATAGCATTCATAGCTTCTTCTAAAGTATTGGTCTGCGCCCCCACCTCAACAAGCATTGATTTCGGGCATAAATGCATATTATATCTGTATCCCTTTAAGTATATCCTTCTGGTAAAACCAGGATAAAATTTTTCTGCAGCAACCTCCATCTGAAAAGATAAAGCAAGATTATCATTTATATATGGATTAGGAAGTCCGCTTATATCGCCTCTTTCCACTGTCCTGCTAAGACCATTAAAAAACATGATCTGAGCCGTCGGTTTCCCATTTATTGTCGTTGCAAGTCTTGTCGTATCTGCCACACCATCTCTGTGAAGATCTATCACAAGCTGTATCTGAGGGTTTTCATTTATCACCCCGGCAACCTCAGGCAGCGCATTGGAATACGCATGATCCCTGTCGTTTACATCATATTCTCCTTTATGGTGCAATACCTTATGTCCATATTTTTCCGTAAGCAGTTTTTCGAGATAATCTCCAACCCCGACAACTGTTGTATCCGGGTCTCCTTCCACGGAATCACTATATCCTTCCTGCGAATGCGTATGGTAGATAAGTATAGCCGGTCCATCCTGGCTTTCATCTATTTTTACATCCTTTAACAGAATATCCTTGTTCAGCTGGTTCTCTCCTATTGTAGTGGTCTTGTCCACCTGATAGAAGTTTTTCACTAGATCTTCATATTCAAATGAAATTTCGCTGTAATCAATATCTGCTGTTTCAGGTTTTATTTCTGTTTCCGCCGCCTGAACCTGCGTAGATTCCTCTTCTTCCTGCTTAGAGGTTTCCTCATTTTTTTCTGTTTTTGCTACAGCATTTTCGTTTTCCATAGCAGCATATTCCATGACTGAAGATGACATGGTCGATTCGTCCTCTATTATGTCTGCATCTTTGCTGTATGCTTCTTTATATGTAAGTTCTGGGAATACTTTTTCCCAAAACTTTCTGTCTATGCCACATCCATATATAACTATGCTGGTCAGATATGTCAAAACCATAGCTGTAAATAACTTTTTACGCATATTTCCGCCTTCCAGATCGATCATGATAATTAATACTATGCGCTAAAAGCTATATTTATCCCCTCAGACACAAGAAATCCGAGTTTTTTTATTGTATCATCTATATCCTTAGGTGTAACAAACATTCCATTTAATTTTGGAGACATAAGCTTTTCAGTCATGTCCCTGTTTGCATTTACAGCATCCGACACGATCGTCACTGCATCAATAACTGTCGGTATACCAATAGATATAACCGGCACTCCGATGTTTTCATGTGAGATCCTGTTTCTATGATTTCCGACCCCGCTTCCCGGAACTATACCTGTATCGGTAAGCTGTATCGTACATCCAAGTCTCTTTGTACTTCTTGCTGCCAGTGCATCTATCGTAATAATAAAATCCGGCTTCGTCTGGTTTACCACTCCTTTTATTATTTCAAGGCTTTCCATCCCTGTCTGCGCCATCACTCCGGGCACCAGACCACTTATACTGTTTACCCTTTCCTCACCAAACGCATATTTCCCATATTCTTTTACCATATGCCTTGTGATAAATAAATTATCTACAACCCGTGGTCCAAGTGCATCCGGCGTAACATCCCTGTTTCCAAGCCCTACTACAAGTGTATGGTACTCTTCTTTTTTACATGCATCATGGATCATTTTCTTTAATACCCCTGCAAATTCTTCCGATACGCTCTGCCGATATAACTCATCGTCTTCCGTCATCTGCGGAGCCTCTATTGTAACGTATCTGCCTCTTGGCCGGCCTGTAAGTTTCGAAGCATTCTCTGTTTCGATCGTAACCACACTCACTTTTATATCATCTTTTCGTTTTTCTTCGCTATAATTTACCCCTCGGAGATTAGAATTCGTTTTTTTCAGACTCTCTTGTGTTTCAACTGCCAGATCAGTACGAATTGAACATTCCATACCCATCAAATTTATGCCTCCCGTATATAATATTCCTGTAAATTTAATTTGATATATATTTTTTACAATTTTTTTCAAAATATGTATTGACACGTAGGCAGGCTTGGCATATTATATTCTAGTATGTTCGTGCCGGAGCGTCCGTGTCTGTTTCGGCACCCTATAGATTAGATTATATGGAGGTGTGCGAGTTGGCAAACATTAAATCTGCAAAGAAAAGAATTTTAGTTACAGAGACAAAGACAGCTAGAAACAAAGCTATCAGATCAGAAGTTAAGACTTCTATCAAAAAAGTTGAGGCTGCTGTAGCTGCAAACGATAAAGCTGCTGCTGAGGCTGCTTTAAAGGATGCAACATCTGTGATCTCAACTGCTTGTTCTAAAGGCGTTTATCACAAAAATAACGCAGCTAGAAAAGTTTCTCGTTTAAGCAAACTTGTTAACGGTGTAGCTTAATAAGATAAATAATAAAACCACCAGTACCGTCATTCTGGTGGTTTTTTTGTGCTCATTTTTTTGCTTAAAAATGTTATTTCTCTGCTGTACCAGCTGCGGAATACTGTACAATAAACAATTCTACCGCCATCTGGTCATTCATCCGTCCGGTCTTTACTGCTTCTTCGTATTCAACTCCATCCCTTACAGCCTGCTTTATCTGTTCCATCGAATACGCCCTGCATTGTGACTGATACTTTCTGACAGCCCATTCCGGGCATCCGGCCTTTTTGGCTATGTCTTTATTTCCAAATCCCTGATTCATCATGGCTTTTACTGTAAGCATTATATTAAACTGGCGTGATATGAGATACATAATTCGCATAGCCGGTTCTTTTAGTGCGAGAAGATCATAATAAAGATCCAGAGCCTTTATCTGGTTGTGCGAAGCAATTGCATCTACCATATCAAAAATCTTATTCTGGATCTGCTCTGTTGTGATCGCCTCCACATCAGCAATTTCTATAACTTCTTTGTCCAGGCAGTAACAGATAAGCTTTTCAAGTTCCTTATCTATATTTTCCATATCAGTCCCGGTCTTGCTTATAAAAAGATCATAGGCAGCCCGGCTCATACCCTTCCCTTCTTTCCTTATGCGGGTTCCAACCCATCTGGCAAGCGTTTCATCCGTCTGTGTTTTAAACTCAACAGGATTACCGCACTTTGCCGCTGCTTTGTATATCCTGCTTCTTTTGTCTACACTTTCCTCAACAAATATAAAGTGTGTCGTATCCGGTGCTGTCTGAAGATACTCTCCAAGCTCATCCCCGGTTTTTTTAAATATGCCTGCATCTTCGATGAGGATGACCCTGCGGTCAGCAAAAAAAGGAAGTGTCTCTGCGAGGTCTATGATTTCTTTCTGACTGATTCCGTCTCCTTCAAAAGACGAAAAGTTCATTGTATCGTTCTCTTTTACCATAGCCTTTATAAGCTTATCCCTGTACTGTCTGATGAGATATCTTTCCTCACCATATAATAAATATACTTTTTTAAATTCTCCTGCTTTTATATCATTATCAATCGTTTTCATATTATAATTATAACATTTTTACCCAAAAGATGTCTACCTAACCGCTGCAGATTCATTTTCTAAAAATTTATTTATGATTAAATTTTCTTTATCATCTTTTATAATGCTGATCTGACCACTGTACATTGTATAAAATATCCTTGTTTTGCAATTTTCAAGCCTGAGCAGTGCTTCATCAGCAGGATGTCCGTAATTATTTTTAAGAGCACATGAAATAACCGATATATCCGGTTTTATTGTCGAAAGCCATTCCTTCGAATTTGAACCTTTAGAGCCATGATGATTTACTTTGAACAAATTTGTTTTTCCAATATTACTGTTTGCTAAAATAACCTGCTCCGTCTCCGTTGGAATATCCCCTGCAAATATTGCGCTAAAGCTTCCTGAGACCACCTTTAGCGTAAGACATATGTCATTGCGGTTGTCAGATACAGTGTTTTTATACGGATATAAGCACTCTATTCGATCTTCATCTGTAATCCGTATCTTATCACCTTCAGATAATTTTATTATATTTATATTTAATTTTCTCGCTAATTCTGTTATCTCTGCCGTTTTTTTATCACACTTTGCAGCACTCTGTGACACTGCCAAATTATCTATCTTATATCCAGCTTCCATCAGCTCATATAATCCGTTTATATGATCTTCGTCCGCATGTGAGACGAACCAGTATGATATTTCAGAAATTCCCTTAGATTTCAAAAAGGGGATTATTGTATATTTACCGATTTTGTCCTTGCTTGTACTGCCTCCATCTATAAAAACGGCAGTTCCATCTGCATATTGGATAAATGTTCCATCTCCCTGTCCGACATCAAGTATATCTATCTCAAATTTTTCTTTTCCGTTATAACAAAGTAACATCGTAAGAAATATGCAAACTACCGTTTTTATCACTCTGAGCAAAACATTTTTCTTTATAAGTTTTATTATACAAAGCATTATTCCTAAAATTAAATAGAAATATAATATTTTTGCAGCATTCGGTTTTCCTACTATAAGCTGATTATATGGTATTTTTCCTACTGTTTCACACACAATTTCATATATATCAATAATTATTTTTGCTGGAAACACAATTACCTTTCCCCCAAAAATGCTTATAAGCCCAGTTACTCCAGCCAAAATAGAAAAAGCAAAAACGAATGGCACAAGAGGCAGAACGATCAGATTTATAAATAACGAATATAATGGTATTTCATAAAAGTAGAATGCCACAATCGGGAGCATTGCAACCTGTATGCCTGCGGTACTCCACAGTGTGCTTAATAATTTATTGCAGATTTTATTTTTGTGGTTTTTAATATTTGTCTCTTCCACATCATGATCATCATTTTTTTCCGGAGAAAACGCCGGAACAACAATAGCTATGGAAACAATTGCAGCAAATGAAAACACAAACCCAGAATAATATAACAAAAATGGATTATCCATCAAAATAATTATTGCTGTAAAAGCCAGAGATGTCAGCATATCCGTTTTTCTTCCTATCACAGCTGCAAGCATAAAACATATGCACATATATACAGCTCTCTGGGTTGACACAGAATTACCCGTCATAAAAGAATAGCTGAATAAGATAATCGTTGTTACCGCCATACCAGCAATGAAGCTTGTTCCTCTTTTCCTCAGCAGCTTGTACAAGGTCATTCCGATCATCGACACATGCAGCCCTGAAATGGCAAGGATATGTGATATGCCTGAATTCTGGTACAATTCTTTAATTTCTGTATCCAGGAGACTTTTGTCCCCGACTATCATCGAATTTAATACTCCTGCTGTTCTTTCATCTGTTATATCGTATATTGAAGCCTTAAACTTATCTCTAAAGGCATATAGCTTTCTACATACTTCATCCAAAAAATCATCAGTATTATATTCTTTAATTTCCGCCGCTGAAATAGCAAAATCTATTTTCTGGGATTGGTAAAACTTCTTAATGTCAAACTCCCCCTCATTTGCCGCCTCTTTAAAAAGCTTCACTTTTCCATACACTTTAAGCCGGTTTTTTACAGAATATCCGCCTTGGTCACTGTATATTATTATATTGTTACACAGCGAAGCCTTCCCATCCTTCAATTTCACTGCACAATCATTTAAATATATCCTGACACCATGATCACTATTTTCAATTTTATATATATCCCCTTCGCAGACAACACTCATGCTGTCATGCAAATCGTCCATATACATTTCCCTGAATTTATACTGATTAGAATAATTAATTGAAGATACGATAAATAGCACAATGACTATCATCGTCTGAATGAATATCTTTGATCTGAACCTTATCGAAAAAGGGAAAAAACCTGCCAGACAGGCAAATATAAATATTGCCAGCCCGGCCATTTTCCAATTGCTATGTAAAATGATCCCACCAATAACAGATAATGCAAACAGCAGCATTGGCCGTTTGTTTATTTAAATCCCCCCATTATTTATTATTTTGATTTTGCTGTTCAGTCTGCGTCTCTGTAGTCTTATTATTTTCAGAATCCGCATCCTGTACCAGTTCCTTGTTAAACTCATACATATCGTTCAATTTAAAGTTGTAAATAAATGTACCGCTATTTTCCCCGTTTACCGATATCTGTACTTTATCCACATTTGGCAGAGATGTGAGTGAATTCACTATAGAATACAATATAACATCTTCTTTGAGCTCGTTATTTAAATTATTCTTAAATGTTGAATCAAGATTTAAATAACATATACCATCCATAACGGAAATATTGATAAGCTTGGTCGTAGATGGCAGTGTTGCCTGAAGCTTGCTGTTCTTAGGTCCCTCTATCAGCTGTTCTATCACAAGCTTATCAAGTGATATATTCGAACTGTAATGTATCACTCTTTTCTGTTTCTCAAGTCCTGTGCCATCTTTGTCCGCAAAATACAACGTAAGTGTTTCCTCAACACTTGAATTGATCTGTTCCCCCGGATTCTCAACAAAGCTGTCTGCACTCATGCTCCCTATCACTTCATCATCAGAATTAAGAAGTGGTGCCGACTCAACAGTAAAGCTTATATACATAACCGAGTCAAGCTGTGTTATAGTCCTTACAACCGCAGATCTCATAAGAACTTCCTCCGCCGGAGTCATATCATAATATTCCTTTGAAAAATCTATAACACAATTGTACCCGGTTTCTTCATGACCGAGGACTTCTACCCCGTCAGGAATCGTCTTTCTAAGCTTAGAATCATCCGGAGCATCTGAAAGCTTATCCAACAACTTATCTATTGCCTCTTTCTGCGTCATACCATCCTGTTTAAAATCATATGAAACAGCCTGTGTTCCGGTGATATCTATATTTAAATAGAATAGTTTAAAATCATCTTTTCCCGTTTTCCTGCTGCATCCAACTAAACTTAAAATCGAAATTACAACGAGGACAAATGCCAATATCCTTTTATTCATAGCCCCTCCTTACGCAATATAGTTAAGCGGAATACGGACATCAAAGGTCGTACCTTCGTTTAAAACACTATGAGCTTTTATCGCACCGCGGTGCATAAGTATTGAGCTTCTTGTTATAGCCAGTCCAAGCCCTGTTCCACCAATTTCCCTTGAATGTGATTTATCAACTCTGTAAAATCTTTCATAAATGTGTTCGAGAGACTCTTCCGGTATCCCTATACCATTATCCTCAACTTTAAGATAAAAATACTGATGATCTGCATTTAATGATACATGTACCCAGCCTTCGCCGCTGTCAGTATTATATTTTATCGCATTCTCAACGAGATTTGTAAAAGCAAGTGTAAGCTTCACCTCATCGATCTCCGCCGATACAGGTCTGAAGCTTTCAAGCACAAGCTCTACTTTTTGTTTGTCCGCTATAGGCTGAAGTCTCTTAAGGATCTGCTCCAGCATTTCATTTATATTTACAGTTTCGATATTCAGGTCTGCCGCAGACTTATCCATTTTAACAAGGGATAAAAGATCATTTATGATCTTTGTCTCACGTTCTATTTCATTCGTTATATCGCCCATAAACTCCCTGTAAATTTCAATAGGAGCCTCTGCTCCCATGCTGTTGATAGAATCAGCAAGTACCTTCATGGAAGTAAGCGGCGTCTTAAGCTCATGTGACACATTTGATACGAACTCCTGCCTTGATTCATCCATCACACGCATGCCTGAAAGCATCGAATTAAAATTACTGCAAATAGTTTTCGTTTCTGTACAATCATTTACATTCAGTTCAGCTTCACCATATCCGGCCTTTATATCAGCAATGCCATCAGAAAGCTTTTTAAATGGATTAATAAGGTGAATAGAAAACAATATCCCAAAAAACAGCACAGCCGCACCACTTAGTATCGCAACAGTTATGGCAATCTGTGTAAGGTATGTAAGATTAAGTGAGATATTATCTGTAGAAACGCTTACAACAAGTGCTCCGACTATCTCTGCATCCTTTTCATTAGGATCACTGATGGGTACAGATAACTCAATATAGTGGTTTTTGGAATCATAATTCGTTATTTCTGAGGCCGCAAAGGTTTTTATAACCTCTTCTGAAATAATAGTATTATTGTCATCAAGATTGTACGTATCTTTGATGATCTTGTAATTATGATCTACAACAAGAACTCTTCCCTCATAAATAGTTGTGAGCATGTCAATCTGGGCATCAATATTACTTATACCCTCGCCATTTTCTGTAAAATATTCACTTGTAGATATCTTGTTTGCAAGAATTTTGGCCTGACTTAAGACCTCGCTCTCACGGATAGATATAGCTCTTGACTCATATGTATTTAAAATCCCGACGCAAAGTATAACCTCCGGAATAAGCACAAGAGCTACACATAATAGAATAAGTCTGAATTTCAGGCTTTTAACAAAATCTTTCATTTAGAGATCCTTCCACTACTTCTGGTTGTAATAGTATCCTACGCCCCACTTTGTATGGACATATTTCGGTTCACTCGGATTTGTTTCTATTTTTTCCCTCAATCTCCTGACATGGACATCAACGGTTCTTACATCTCCCGGATATTCCTTGCCCCAGACAAGATTAAGCAGGTTTTCCCTGCTGTAAACTTTGTTTTCGTTTTTTACCATTATCTCCAGCAATTCAAATTCTCTTGTCGTAAGATTGATCTCTGTTCCGTTTATAAAAAGCCTTCTGCTTTCACAGTCCAGCTTGAGATCTCCCTTTTCAATGACCGAAGCCTGTGCGGCCTGCTGTCTGGCCGGTGAAGTCCTTCTCATAATTGCTTTGATGCGGGCTTTTACCTCAAGAATATTAAATGGCTTTGTAATATAATCATCTGCCCCGTATTCCAATCCAAGGATCTTATCCATATCATCACCTTTTGCAGTAAGCATGACAATTGGCATATCCGAAAATTCCCTTATAGCCTGGCAGACTTCAAATCCATCCATTTTAGGAAGCATAATGTCAAGAAGTATCATATCGTATGAATTACTCTTAGCCTTATTTAATGCTTCCTCCCCATCATATGCGCAATCCACTTCCATTCCGTCCTGCTCAAGACTAAAGCGGATCCCTTTTACAATTAATTTTTCGTCATCTACGACAAGCACTTTTTTTGGCATTTAAATACTCCTATCAAACTGTTATACTATCTTTTATTTTATTAAATATCGACTCACCTATGCCTGATACATTTGTAAGATCTTCAACAGAGGAAAAGCTGCCGTTTTCCTGCCTGTATTTTATAATATTATCAGCTTTGCTCTCACCTATACCTGCAAGTGTCATAAGTTCTTCTTTTGATGCGGTATTGATATTTATTTTTGAAGAATCACCTGATGAAACGTCAGTATTTTCCGTGTCTGGTTTTGGTACGCTTCCGCTTTCAACTTCTTCCTTTGTCGGCACATAGATCATCTGGCCATCATATACTTCAGATGCAAGATTCCAGAAATCTCTACCTGCATCATCCGTCATTCCGCCCGCAGTTTCTATAGCATCACAAACACGGCTTTTATTGGGGAGATGATAGACACCTGGATCATTGACTTCTCCACAGACATACACCACAACTTCAGCAGCCTGATCTTCATTTTCACTGCTACTTTCTTTTACTGATGTATCAGAATTTTCTGTGGACTGATGTGATATGTCCTCATCATGATCAGCCTGCGTATTTTCTGACGCAAAATACACCGTCGCATCATTCTTTCTGCAAGCGGTTAATATAAATACTGCCATAGTCAATACAGTAATAAAATATAATATTTTTTTCATATATCTCCTTCCGGGGATTTCCAGAAGGAGGATCGATGTCTTTTATATTTTACAAGCTTTTGCCAAGTATTACAAGTGTATTAGAAAGTTTTTCTATCATTTCGTCAACATCTGATTTTTCAATAATAAGCGGTGGGACAAAACGAAGCACATTACTTCCTGCTGTTATAACAACAAGTCCCTGATTCAATGCTTCAGCAGATACTTTTCCTACAGGAAGTGTACATTCTACTCCCTGCATAAGTCCCATACCTCTTCTTGCCGTAAGGCAGTCATATTTTGAAACGAGTTTATCAAGTTCCGATTCAAGATATGGTGCGATCTCATTTACATGTCCTATAATATCAAGTCTCTTAAACTCATCAAAAACAGCGTTGATTGCAGCTCCTACGAACGGATTTCCTCCATATGTTGTTCCGTGATCTCCCGGTGCAAGTGATTTGTCGGCAACCTTTTGTGTCATCATAAATGCTCCGACCGGCACTCCACAGCCAAGCGCTTTTGCGACCGTCATTATATCAGGCTTTACGCCATATTTCTGCCATGCAAAAAGAGCTCCGCTTCGTCCCATTCCACATTGTATTTCATCCAGTATCAAAAGGATATCGTTCTCATCACAAAGCTTTCTTACTCCCTTGAGAAATTCTTCATCAGCCGGATAAATCCCGCCTTCTCCCTGAACGGTTTCCATGATAACAGCACATGTCTTATCTGTGACAAGTGATCTGACACTTTCAAAATCATTAAAATCAGCAAATTTAACACCCGGCATAAGCGGTTCAAACGGCTCCTGATAATGTGCATTTCCTGTAACTGAAAGTGCCCCTATGCTTCGTCCATGGAATGAATGCTTCATTGCGATTATCTCATGTCCTGCATGTCCATCCCTTGTGTATGCATATTTCTTTGCAGACTTTATTGCACCTTCAATTGCCTCTGTTCCACTGTTTGTGAAAAAGATCCTGTCCATATCAGCGCCATCTAATACTTTTTTTGCTGCATCCATTATCTGGGTATTATAATACAGATTAGATGTGTGGAGCAATTTATCTGTCTGATCTTTTAATGCTTTTTTGTGCGCTTCATTACTGTATCCCAATGCGCATACAGCTATTCCAGCCGCAAAATCAAGATATTCTTTTCCGTCTGTATCATACAGATGTACACCTTCACCATGATCAAACACTACCGGAAATCTGTTATATGTATGTAATAATTCACTTTCTGTCTGATTTATGTAATTTTCTTTATTCATGATTAAATTTTTCCTCCTTATCCCCAAGGATAGCTGTACCGATTCCTTTATTTGTAAAGATTTCAAGAAGCAGGCAGTGTGCTATCCTTCCGTCAAGGATATGCACGCGCGATACCCCGTTATCTATAGCATCTATGCAGTTATTAAGCTTAGGAAGCATTCCGCCTCCGATAAATCCATCTGTTATAAGCTTTTTTGCATCACTGACAGTAAGTTCTGAAATCAGTGTCGATTTATCATCAGGATCTTTATATACTCCTTCAATATCTGTGAGGAAAGCTAATTTTTCTGCTGAAACAGCTCTTGCAATTGCGCAGGCTGCATCATCAGCATTGATATTATATGAATTTGAATCCTCATCCATTCCTATAGGGCACACTATCGGCAGGAAATCCTTTTCGAGAAGATCATATAATATTTTAGGATTTACTTCTGTGATCTCTCCAACAAATCCTATATCTTTTCCATCTGAATATTTCTTTTTAACTTTAAGAAGGCCGCCATCTTTTCCACTGATTCCTATAGAAAGGACTCCCAGCCCCTCAACAAGGCTTACAAGTGATTTATTGACCTTGTTTAAAACCATCTCGGCAATTTCCATTGTCTCTGCATCTGTTTTTCTAAGGCCGTTTATAAACTCCGGTTCTTTTCCGACTTTTTCAACCCAGCGGCTTATTTCCTTTCCTCCACCATGTACAATTATAGGCTTGAATCCTACAAGCTTAAGCAGGGTAACATCCTGGATCACCTGTTTTTTAAGATCTTCATCTACCATTGCTGAACCGCCATATTTAACTACGATTATTTTGCGGTTAAACCTTTGGATATAAGGCAGTGCCTCTATAAGCACCTGTGCTTTTTCCATTATCTGTTCCATATTTTTTTCGTCCATTGTTCTAAATTCCTCTCTATCCGGATATTTTATCTATTTATTAAATCTTGTTATATTATCTTCGTTCAAAGTAAAATCATAATAGTTTAGATCGTCCCTGAAAGTCCAGCCTTCTTCTTTCCAGAAATTATTTCCAAGCTCATTGCTCTTGAAGGCTATGATATTCACCTTATTTATGTGTTCTGCCTGAAGTGCTCTCATACATGAAACCGCCATCGACTTGCCTATTCCGCATTTTCTGTATGCCTCATTCACACATACATGATACAGGCAGCCTCTTCTGCCATCATGTCCACAGAGTATCGCACCGACAATTTTATCATCTGCAACTGCAACCGTACTTATGCCTGGGTTTCTCTTTAAGAATCTGTCAACACCTTCCTTTGAATCGTCAATGGAGCGTATTCCAAATCCATGGATTCCCTGCCATAATTTATATACTTCTTCATAATCATCAATTGTCATCTGACGTATTTTAAAATCTATCTTATTCATATTTGCCCTCACTATAAGTCATATATCACAAATCTTACGGAAACATTGGAACCATATTAAGTCCTTCTGCCTCATCAAACCCAAATAGCAGATTCATATTCTGTACTGCCTGTCCGGCGGCTCCCTTTACAAGATTATCAAGTGCTCCCATCATAACGATCCTGCCAGTTCTATCATCTATGACAAAATTAATGTCTACATAGTTGCTTCCCTCGACCCATTTTGTTTCAGGACAGACACCCTTTTTTAATACTCTTACAAATTTTTCCTTAGCATAGTATTTATCGTATACAGCTTTTATCTCATCATATGTAGGAAGTGTTCCATCAGGTTTTCTCTTTAATGTGGCATATTCTGTAGCAAGGATCCCCCTGTTCATAGGAACAAGATGAGGTGTGAAATTTATGAGAATTTCTTTTCCGGCTGCATATCCAAGTTGCTCTTCTATTTCAGGTGTGTGCCTGTGTGAAGCAACACCGTATGCTTTCATGCTTTCATTTACTTCGCAGAAAAGGTTTGGTGTCTTTGCGCCTCTTCCTGCTCCGGATGTACCTGACTTTGCGTCTACGATCAGTGTATCTGTGTCAATAAGACCTTCCTTTACAAGTGGATATGCTGTAAGGATCGAGCACGTAGTATAACATCCCGGATTTGCAACAAGTCTCGTATCCTTTGTTATCTTGTCCCTATTGATTTCGCACAAGCCGTATACAGCTTCATCTATAAATTCTGGTGACTTATGTTCTATTTTGTACCATTTTTCATAAGTTGCTACATCCTTTATCCTGAAATCCGCTGAAAGATCTATGATCTTTACTTTATTTAATATTTCTTCTGTCAGCACTCCTGCCAGAAATCCCTGTGGAGTTGCTGTAAATATAACATCGACCGATGCCGCAAGTTCCTCCATATTATCGTCCATACATTTTGCATCAACGATCTGAAAAAAATTACTATATATATCTGCATAATTTTGATCTATATAACTTCTGGAACCAAACCATGCTATCTCCACCTCTTTATGATTCATAAGTATACGGACAATCTCTGCTCCCGCATAGCCTGTCGCACCAATAATTCCTGCTTTGATCATATGTACATCCTCTTTTCCGAATACCTTTTTAAATACGGCATCTCTTTTTAACTTTATAACTATAATAGTACAGCTTATGAAATTGGTAAAGAGAAAAAATATACAAAATTTTGTATAAATATTCATTTTCAATGTATATTTTTTCACTTGCATTATATGGCAGTCTGTTATATATTTAGTATAGTGATTGACTGCCAAACAATGCAGTTTGAAACAAACATATATAAAGAGAGGTTCATTTACTTATGAAAGAAAAAGTTGTATTAGCCTATTCAGGCGGACTCGATACTACAGCCATCATTCCATGGCTCAAAGAAACTTATGATTACGATGTGATCTGCTGCTGTGTAAACTGCGGACAGGGTGAAGAACTTGATGGTCTTGACGAAAGAGCAAAATTATCAGGCGCTTCAAAGCTTTACATAGAAGATATCACAGATGAGTTTTGTGATGATTATATTGTACCTTGTGTACAGGCAGGTGCAGTGTATGAGCACAAATATCTTCTCGGAACATCAATGGCACGTCCGGGAATTGCAAAGAAGCTCGTAGAAATTGCCCGGAAAGAAGGCGCTGTTGCCATCTGTCATGGTGCTACCGGAAAAGGAAATGACCAGATCCGCTTTGAACTCGGTATTAAAGCCTTAGCTCCTGATATTAAAGTAATCGCTCCATGGCGTCAGGACAACTGGAAAATGGATTCTCGTGAAGCTGAGATCGAATATTGTAAAGCACACGGAATCGACCTTCCATTCAGCACAGATTCAAGCTACAGCCGTGACAGAAACTTATGGCATATAAGCCACGAGGGACTTGAACTTGAGGATCCTTCACAGGAGCCAAACTATGATCATCTCTTAGTTCTCGGAGTTTCACCGGAGCATGCTCCTGACGAACCGGAATATGTAACTATGACTTTTGAAAAAGGTGTTCCAAAATCCGTAAACGGAAAAGAGATGAAGGTTTCAGACATAATCCGTGAACTCAACCGTCTCGGCGGCAAGCACGGAATCGGTATCGTTGACATCGTAGAAAACCGTGTTGTAGGAATGAAATCACGAGGTGTTTATGAAACTCCTGGTGGAACTATCCTTATGGAGGCACACGACCAGCTCGAGGAGTTATGTCTCGACCGCGATACCATGAAGGTTAAAAAAGATATGGCCAACCAGCTTGCACAGGTTGTGTATGAAGGAAAATGGTTCACACCTCTGCGTGAAGCTATACAGGCTTTTGTGGAGTCTACACAGGAATATGTAACCGGAGAAGTTAAATTTAAACTTTATAAAGGCAATATCATCAAGGCCGGTACTACTTCACCATATTCTCTCTACAGTGAATCACTTGCAAGCTTCACTACCGGAGATCTCTATGATCACCACGATGCAGATGGATTCATCACTCTGTTCGGACTTCCATTAAAGGTTCGTGCAATGAAGCTTCTTGAGTTAGAGAAACAGAAAAACAATTAATCCATTTTGGATCATTATTTAATAAAAATCCCTTCCAACAAGATCAATTATCAGTTGGAAGGGATTTTTTATACCTATTTGCTTCTTTTTAATATACTAACAAGCTCATCTTTCAGATCGAGTGCCTTATCTTTTACTTTTCTGTTTGCCGTCTGAGATACAAGTATCCTTGACACAAGTTTTGAAGCTATCTCGTAGTTGCCAAGCCTTGTGTTCATCTGCGCAAGCAGAATATCCATTGTATTTTGATCCATTCCGCATATCGGGAAGGATTCAGACGCTACAGCTTTAGTCATGCCATCTAATGCCTGACCATAATAATACAGTTCTTCTTTCTCAGCATCCTGGTACTCTTTAGATGACTGCTCATATCCTTTCGCCTCTAATTCTTCCTTTTTACCTCTGCAAAGCCAGGAAATCTTAAGGCAGATATAAGCCTTGTCGCTTGCCTTTCCTTTTTTGACAACCGAACAGAAAAACGCAAGCTTATGCTTATCTATAGCATAGTTGTATGAGTATACATCAGGCCTATCTGCCATATCTGCTTTGTATTTTGCACAGACGCCGTCACGGATGAGGTGTATCTGTGTAGTGGACAGATGCACGAATTCATTGTTCAATGCGCTGTAGCCACAATAAGGACATGATGTAACACCATACTTTAACGTATCTATCGACTTAAATCTTGGTCTTAGATCGTTGTCCGTTCCTATCATTCTTGCTTTTGAAGATTTCACTGTACGTGACATAAATTCTTTGTCGCAAACCGGACATTGTATCTTCTTATCAAACAGGAAGTCCTCTTCCTTTTCCTGCTCTTTTTCTTTTACAGTGTTTACTGCTTTTTGAGGTTTACCCTGAGAATTATCAGCGTATAATTCTTCAATATGACCTGCTTTTATTCCAAATTTTTCTAAATCCGACATATAATCCATAATTTTCAACCACCTATTTATTTTGGGAGCTTAAATGAGCTCTTTAATGATACGATTCTATTAAATACCGGCTGTCCATCTTTTGAATCTTTACAATCGGCACAGAAAAATCCATTTCTGACAAACTGATAACTATCATATGCCTTTGCTTCCATGAGCGCCGGTTCAAGTATACAGTTATCAAGTACAGTAAGAGAATTTGGATTCAGATTAAGACTTCCATCCTCATTGTATACTCCAAGTTCCTCATCAACGATATTTTCATATAATCGAACTGTTGCACGTTTTCCGTATTCTGCTGATACCCAGTGAATTGTTCCTTTTACTTTACGTCCATCCGGGCTGTTGCCACCTTTAGACTGTGGGTCGTAAGTACAATGTATCTCTGTTATATTTCCGTTTTCATCCTTCACGCAGCTGTTGCATTTTACAAAATATGCATTCATGAAACGAACTTCATTTCCCGGGAACATACGGAAATATTTCTTTGGTGGTTCCTCCATGAAATCTTCTCTTTCCACATATAATTCTCTTGTAAAAGGAACCTTTCTCTTTCCGAGTTCAGGATTTTCTACATTATTGTCGACTTCAAGATATTCAACCTGACCCTCCGGGTAATTATCAATGATAACTTTAACCGGATCAAGCACTGCCATCATACGAGGACGCTTTGCCTTTAAGTCTTCCCTGATGCAATACTCAAGCATCGCATAATCAACTGAACTGTTGGCTTTAGAAATACCGCAGAGTTCTACGAAATTCTGGATCGATTCCGGTGTAAAACCACGGCGGCGGAGTGCTGCGATCGAAACAAGCCTAGGATCATCCCAGCCATCTACGATATTTTCCTCAACGAGTCGTTTTATATATCTCTTTCCTGTAACAACATTAGTAAGATAAAGCTTTGCAAATTCAATCTGCTTCGGTGATTCCTCAGGTGAATTTTTAAATCCACATGCTATAACTACCCAGTCATATAAAGGTCTGTGATCTTCAAACTCAAGTGTACAGATAGAATGTGTTATCCCTTCGATAGCATCCTCGATAGGATGCGCAAAATCATACATCGGATATACGCACCATTTATCACCTGTATTGTGGTGTGTCATATGTGCTACCCTGTAGATTACAGGATCACGCATGTTTATGTTTGACGAAGTCATATCTATACGTGCTCTTAAAACTTTTGAGCCATCTTCAAACTCTCCGTTTTTCATACGTTCAAAAAGATCAAGATTCTCCTCAACAGATCTTTTTGAATAAGGATCCTCTTTACCCGGCTCTTTTAAAGTACCTCTGTACTCTCTTATCTCTTCCGCTGATAGATCTGACACATATGCTTTGCCATTTTTTATAAGTCCAACTGCACATTCGTACATCTTATCGAAATAATTTGATGCAAAGAACAATCTGTCTTCCCAATCTGCCCCAAGCCATTTAACATCCGCTTTTATTGATTCTACAAACTCTAATCTTTCTTTTGTAGGATTAGTGTCATCAAATCTAAGATTAAATTTTCCGTCATATTCTTCAGCAAGTCCATAGTTAAGGAGAATTGACTTTGCATGTCCGATATGAAGATAACCATTCGGTTCTGGTGGGAAACGGGTTTTTACCGTCTTGCAATGTCCTTCCGCTAAGTCTTTTTCTATGATCTGTTCAATAAAATTTTTGGAAACAACTGCTTCGTTATCCATATCTGTTCCTCCAGTAAAGTAATAAAGGACTGTCAAAACAGCCCACGCTCTAATTATTATAAAATCAATAAGGTGCTTTGTCAATCGGCAAAGCACCTTAAATCATGGCTATATTGTTTCATTTTTCAAGCATATAGCTTTTTATCATATTTATGGATTGCATACACTACATGCATCATAACCCTGCGCTATTGCATCATCTACATCAATTGCGATTTTGCTGCTCTTTAAATAACGGCAGCCTGCGCTGTGATATTTAGAACCGGTCTTTGTGATATAGACAGTGTATGAATTCCGATCATCATTATCATATGAATAATCATAAGATGAACTGCTGTAATTATCAGAACTGCTATACGCTCCTGATGCTGCGCCAAAGTCAACGACACCATTTCTTACATAATAATCATCTCCATTGTATGAGCAATATCCACTGGTATTCCAGCCAACCTGACCACCGCTTACATAAAACCAGCTGTCACCATATTTTACAAGCGTTGAAGAATTAAAATCAATCTTTCCAGCATTTACATACCACCAGATCCCATTGTATTTAACAAGTGTACGTGAATTAAAATCTATCCGTCCGTTTCTTATATACCACCATGTTCCATTGTAGCTGCATAAACCGGTGGCATTCCATTGTACCTGACCGCCGCTTACATAAAACCATGTGCCATTGTATTTAACTACAGTTGAACTATTCCAGTCGATCCTTCCGCCCTTTACATGCCACCAGATTCCATTGTATTTAACCAGGGTATTGGCATTAAAGTCAACTTTTCCATTATGTACATACCACCATGAGCCGTTATACTTTACAAGCGTTTCAGCATCAAAATTAATGCTTCCGTCCTCAACATACCACCACGAACCATTGTATTTTACAAGTGTTGTGGCATTTGACCATTCACCATCTTCATAATAATTCCAGCCGTTTTCTTCATGATATAATCCTGTTTTTGCAGCCTGTACAGTCTGCGCATTAAAAATGCCAGCCCCACTCTCCCCGCTATTTACTGCCGGCACAGCTGTAAATGCCATCGACAGGCACATACATGCTGCCAATAAATTTTTGACCAGTTTCTTCATGTACATAAACCTCACTTTCTACTAAGATAGTTATATTATATCACTTATCTATTAAAATAACTACTGTAACAATTCCAAAACTCCCTGTTTATTCTGATTAGCCTGCGCAATAAGAGCTTCTCCCGCCTGCTGCAATATATTATATTTACTGTTTGTGACAAGTTCATTTTCCATGTCAGTATCTCTTATACGTGATTCACTGGCAGAAATATTTTCAGAGTAGTTTGCGTTATTATTATATGCCGATCCAAGCCTGTTCTGCATTGCACCATAATAGGATCTTATAGACGATATTTTGTCGATCACACGATCGAGATGCTTTAATGAATCAGCTGCATGAAATGCCGATACCGGGTCTGTATCCCCAACATTTTCTTTAAGCTTTACTGTTGACAGATCATATAATCTTATCGGTATATTCTGCCATGCATTTGCACCGGCCTGGATATCAAGATATTCTGGCTGGATCGTTGAAGTCTCTGTCGTTATTGTTTCTGTCTGTTTTCTCTGCCGCTGACTGTCTGTTGTCGTAGTAACTTCATATGGGTCTTTTTTCAGCTTTATAGGTCCATATGTAACACTTCCAAGGTCAATTTTGTTTCCAGCCGGTATCGTATTGTCTTCCCACCAGAAGCCTGTTCCGGTATGTACTATTCCGCTGACATTTTCTATAACCTTACTGTCATCCCACGTATCATATAAATCATCTATCGCACCAAGAACTGTCTTAAATGTACCTGTTCCTTTGTTATCACCATTAATTTCTATTTCCGCATCATCATTTTCCAGTTTATACGGATTTTTATTTTTAACCGATTCGATCGGTGTATTCATTGTATCAAACGCAAGACGCACATCCAGCTTGTGTGGCTGCGCATCTCCATTGTTTAATGCATATGATATGTTATAGCTTTGTTCGTCACCATTTTTTATCAGCTCTATCTTTTGGACTAAAGTTACATTTTTACCTAATTGGAATGTTGTTTCTGCAACATTTCCATCAGGAGAAGATGTCGTACTTTTGGTAATCTTTGAATCGTAATACATACTATATCCTACAAGGTCGTCATCTAACTTCACTCCAAGCTGCGACATCGCACACGACAGCGACAGATTTCCAGCTTCATTATAGACATTTATATATCCGTTTCCTCCAACCATGTCCTTTGGTTTTTGCAGATTCGTATATTTTGAATCAGTCCCCTGCTTTTGATATTTAATGTCAAGTGTATCTGTGTAAATGTCTGTATATCCCGTGGTTGTATATATACTTTTTTCATCAAAGATATCATGTCCGTCCGGCATTTTTTAATTTAGTTCTTCGGTTTCTGTATATGTAGACGAAAATTGCCCCGGAACCACTCTCTGTGTCTGGGTATGCACATCCTGTGGAGGTGTAGTGTTTTTCTCAACCCATATGACATCCTTTTTTACTGAAGTACTTGTATCATTGATCGGCCATGTCTCATTTGTGACTGTAGTCGTTTTCGGTCCATCTATTATCTGGTCTTTTCCTTTAAAAATTTTTATTGTATTAAACTCAGTGTCGTTATATATGCGATCCTTTTCCTCATTCAGCATCCAGATTTCCATATCAATGCTTTCCCTGTCAGCATCCGTGTTTGTATCATTTGCTGCCTGAACTAAAAGTTCACGCTGTCTTTAATCTATACTATGTATTTCGTTTAAAGCCCCATCTGCTGTCTGGACAAGCGAGCTTCCATCCTGTACATTCCTACATGCTTTTTCAAGTCCACGGATCTGTGAGCGCATTTCCTCCGAAATCGTAAGCCCTGCGGCATCATCCGCCGCCCTGTTGATCCTATAACCGGATGAAAGTTTTTCGACTGTTCTGCTTTTTTCACCAACATTTATTTTATACTGTCTTTGTGTGTTTGCAGCCTCCATGTTATGTTGTATGATCATGTACAGTTTTCTCCCTTTGTAAAATATTTTATCTGTTCCTCTTATCAGACTTTAAGTGTCTTTAAATATTCCTTCTGTGCCGGCGTGATCCTGTAGCTTTCCCTTGCTTTCTGGATAGCCTTATTATGGCTCCAGTCATCCATCTGCTTTTCTTCTAAAACAGGAAGTACTGCTTCGTATTGTTTTGCAAGAGCAGTGGCAATGTACCACGCTTTCATCATATTTACATAATACTCCTTCGATCTTATTTTTGCTATATCTTCCGCATATTTTATGTCAAATCCATCATCAAGATACAGCCTCATAAACACACCTATCCCATAACGGATCGTATATGGTCGGTCAGATCCTATCCATTTATATGCACATGGCAGCAGTTTACCGGTATTCTTTTTAAAAACAGCCGGCACACCACTGTCACATGTAGCCCAGTTGTCTATGTATGGTAAAAAATCCTCAATAAGCGAAAGTGCCCGGTCATAATCTTTGATCTGCATTACTATAAGCATATGAAGATTATTTTCCTCATAATAATAATGTGGCAGATCATGCAAAAAATCATCTATTTCAATAGTATCATTTTTTAACAAATCCTTTACATACTTCTTTAAAACAGGTGTCCTTATCCCTATAATTCTTTCCCTTGGAACTGTTGGCATTAATTTTGATTGAAAATCACCATACCCTGTATCCTGCCGCTCAAATAAATCTTTTCTGATAATTTCTTTCCAGTTATTATCCATACATGCTCCCTTTTTTCTATCAAACTCTATATTTCAAAGTAACTGCCATAAAAACCTAAACTAAAATAATCCGCTATACTTATCTACAGTATAGCGGTATGCCTGTTAAAATACAATTTACGTCCTAAAAAAAATAACAGTTTAAAAACAAATGGGGTTAGACATCTTGTGCATGCGTTAACAGTTCATATGTCACTCCATATTTTTTGGCAATATCTCTGGCATATGACATTCCCTCCGGCGGTGCCAGCTCCACTTTAAATGATCTTTTTCCTGCATCCGACTTTACTATGAGCGATACAGCACGAACCGAAGCCTCTGATTCTGCGGCATTTATCTCATCCACCTCATATCCGAGCTTGTGCATGTGTGTATTATAAATCGTTCTTATGCCCTTTTTCAAAATAGCTTTGACCGAATCTTTGGCAATATAATATCCTTCTTCAAATGATGTAGTTGAAAAAGTTTCGTTTAAGAGCAACAGACTTTTTTGGGTAGCTGCACTGTATATTTCCCTGAAACGCTTACATTCCTCACCAAGACGTCCGAGGTCGAGCGTCTTATCTTCGTCAGCCGGAAAATGGGTATATATGCAATCCACCGGCACATATTCAAATGAATCGCCCGGCACATATATGCCGCCCTGCGCCATTACAAAAAGCTGTCCTATTGCCTGTGTTATCGTAGTTTTTCCACCGCGGTTTGCACCTGTAAGGATGTATACACAATGCTCATCGTCAAAATCCAGATCATTTGTGACGATCGTCTCATGTTCCTCTGACACCACAGGAATCAGCTTCATATTGTATATGCCGCATGCGTGGGTTGTTACAGATACAACAGCCCGACTGAATTTCAATCCCTCCGCCTGCATTTTTTCTATATATTCTGCCCATCTTATATAGTAGATAAACTCAGGAATGATTCCTGTTATATCCGTGATCGTTATAGTTACATATTTGGACAAAGTATCACGGAGACGCTTTATGATCGTGGAAATCATATGATTTGTCACCTTATCCATATATCTTGTGATATCCTGCGTTGTATCGCCCTCTGCCACCCCCGCAAGACCGATCATGAGTGGATTTTTCATTGCTGCAGACATCACGCTCATTTTTGCTCCTGCTTCAAGTATCTGTGACTCCGTTGCAGAAAAAGGATGAAAATGCAGATTTTTATTTTCCACAAGCTGATCCTCGTTTATATCCTTTTTCTGCGTTGCACGTGATATGAGCATATCGCAGAAATTTCCAACGATATTTGATCTCGTGTACGGCTTGTTATTTATGGACACAAGACCTATGGACTCAGCCTCAAATCTGTCATTTAAATTGATCCCCACTGTCACACTCTTTAACGAATCCGTAGTAGCTTTTAGGTTGGAAATATCTTTTTTCAGTTCTTCAAATCCGCTGTCAGTATATATATGTTGCACATACTCCCTTAGATCAAGAAGTCCCTGTGCCGATAATTCCACTCCGTCAAGACAGCTCTGTATTGCCTCCACAGACTTTATATAATCACTTATCTCGTCAAGTCTGTGTATAAGATCCCATGCACCTGCCGTCTCGTCATAATCACGCTTGAAGCTGCCAAACTCCTTTAAAAATTTGACCTCATTTAATATTTCAAGCATCCTATTTCTCATATCCGGATATTTCATTATGTCATCAAAAATATCCCCACGGTATTTCGCCACATATGGATCAGCCGTCATGTTCGACATCACCTTAAGTATCATGCGCCTTTCCTGTTCCTTATCGGAAAGCTGCTCACATATGGCATCAAACCCCAGATCGTGCACTGTCACATCCGAAAGCTGTGTGTAATCATCTCCATGTCCGGTCGGATGAAGTAAGCTGATCTTTTCCATATTGTATCTTCTCCTTTTTATATAAATGTACTATTCCTTTAATATATTCGTCACTTGATCATTGCAGCAAGTTTTTCGCCACACATTACACCAAATATACATCCTAAACAGCTCAGCAACACATATCCGCATCCGAGCAGGCAGTGATCATGTTCAAACAGATTATAGGATTCCAGCGAAAATGTAGAAAATGTGGTAAAGCCACCGCATACACCGGTCTTCCAAAATAAAACCATGTTCCTGGATACTCCATCCCTGCCACTTGTTATTCCAGCAATAAATCCAATCAGAATTGCACCGATCACATTGGTGATCAAAGTCAAAAAAGGAAATTCATTTTTTAATGGTATAAGGCTGATAGCATATCTGGCCATTGCACCTACAGCACCGCCCAGTGCCACAAATATAAAATTCATAGTAATTCTTTCTCCTTTTGTTGTCTATATTATAACCTTATTATCCTATAGCATCTTTTATTTTTGACTCTTCAACGTCACTTGATGTTATGACAGCCTTATCGTTTATAACATATATTTTATAATCTTCAGCACTCACAATCGCTTCATATTCCATGGTCGCTTATATAATATAAATTACTTTTATTATCACTGTGCCAATTATCATTCCTATTATATTTGTCAGCAGATCCTCAATATCAAAGACTCCTCTTGCAGAAATATACTGCATAGTTTCCACTGAAAGTGAAATAATGCCTCCGATAACGGCACATTCCTTCAAACTGCTTTTGTTTTCCCTTATAATGTCCCATAAAATGCCAAATGGCAAAAATAAAATCACATTTAGTGTTACCTGATCACGCTCACTTTGCACTCCCGCTGCAAACAATTTCCAATCCTGTGCCAATAAACATCTAAACTGCCTGCTTTCCAGCGGCTGCCTTGTAAAAAGCGTTGTTGCATACAAAAAGCAAAAGCATATTACCAGACAGATTATCGCTATTGCCTTTAAGATATTTATCTTTTTTCTTAATACTGCAATAAAACACATAGCAACTGTAAATGCCATGATCATGATAAATATACCTTTTTCCATATCCGACCACGGACGATTATGTTGTTTAAACAAATATAAATAATGTTCTATATAAATCACCTATTGTATCTCCCAACAGTGTAAACTTATTTTTCAAATCATCTGCCAATTCTCCATTCCTCTACATCAAACGGACAGATGAATATGATGTAATTTTTTCGTAAGTCATTATAGTCTGCTCCACGTTCTATAAGATTTAGATCTATCATCCGTAAATCTAAGCTCTTCATGTTTCTTCATTTATCTGCTTTCCCTCACAATTATTCTCTCCCTATAATTATTATATATGATAAAAAAGTGCCACAACTATATATTTTATTAAATTTCACATAATCTAAAATATGCAAAGCAACAAGTCTTTTACGTTGCTTCGCATATCTTGATTAATTTATTTATAATAATCTAATTATACAGGTTTTTGCGGAATATCTCAAGAGCTTCTCTTTTGATATTCCGTATTTTCGCATATTATAAATACACTTAAGCCTCTGCCGGCAGCTTATAACCTTCCTTTACCATTAACTCTTCAAATTCTTTCTCAGACATATTGGATTTTTGTGCGCCTCTTTCTATCGAATAATCACCTTCCTGTACCGACAAAAAAATCTCCTGAAGTCGTCCTTCCTCCCGTCCCCTTCTTATCATTTCCTGATCTCTCATAAGTAATGTCATATACTCAAGCCTCCATTCCTCATAATCCCGTGCTTTCTGCACAGCATTATCTAATGCTTTTTACCAGTTCTGATTTTCCTTGTTTTCCGATAAGCCAGTCTAGAAAATCTTTCATATCATCTGACACATCATCTGCCGTTCCTCCTGCACACAGAAATATCTTTCTTGTTTCATCATCCAGTTTTAGCTCCGGCATTTCTATACATTGATTTTCAAATGTATATTTGTGCAAACCTTTTTCAAATACATCAAACGGACAGATAAATATGATATAACTCTTTCGTAGGTCATTATAATCTGCGCCACGTTCTATAAGATTTAAATCTATCATCCCCTGATAATATCTCATCCGCTTTGGAAAATTTGACTTCTGTGAGACCTACATTTCACAATCAAATACAGTATTTTCTGTGCCCTATGATAAGTTCCAGTAGTTCATGGCACAAATCCGGATTATTCGTCATAACTTTACAGAACATGAAGTCATCTGTAAAATTTAGTTCTTCGTATTCTTTCATTTATCTCCTTCCCATTACTAATATACTCTCCCTAAAATTATTATATACAATAAAAAATACGACACAACTATATATTTTATTAAACCTATATTCCTTGCCATTTTTTATTTTCCTCTTAAATTTTCACTAATGTAATTCGCTTTATATTTCACCTGCTCTACGCTAATTCCAAATGCACTCAGCACAACTTTTTATGTTTTTGACACTGCATGATCCAATAAATATTTTATTTGATGCAGCTTCCTCAGAAGCAACTCGCAGACAGTTATTACCCAAGTAAGATTTGTCTGCACGAAATACTTTTTCCGACGCATCTCTATTCTTATATAAGGTGATTGCTTTTTTCGCATCCATTTTTTCAGATGAGATAATTACAAAATAACCACACAGATCCAGTTCAGCTCGAATCACTTGTAACTTTGGCACTCCGTATACAAAGTGGCCTGTATCTTTATTGTAATGCTGATGGAAATATTTATGGAATGATGACCCGAATTCGTGCTCTGTATCTTGGAATCTTTTCAGATAACTCTGCATTTCCTGAATACTTTCTTCCAATCTTGCCCGTTCCCCTGCAGCCTTCGCAACACTATAATAAATATGGACATATCTTTTCTTTGTGTCTGCTGTATACACAAACGTGTGAACTGTTTTTCCGTATACTCCGAATTCAGCAATCTGATTTTCCCAATCATTTTCAAAGGTTCCTTTCTGCTTACGAACCTGTTCGCTGATAAACTCTTTGCAACCTTTCACCATAATGATAAATATCCATGGGTAATAGTATAACTAAAAACCAAAAAATACTAGTAAGTTCCTGCAAAATTTACCATATCCACTGATTACGTACCTCGTTTGCCTCATCAGATGATTTACAAATCTCACGCCATTTTTCCACACCCTTACCGCAATTTACTGTCTTCCAATCAAATAGTCTAAAAGCCAGAGCCGCACAAGCCTGTCGAAACTCAATACAATGCTTAATATCTTTCATAGCAGCATTATCGTAGTTAATTAATTCTGCCAAAAAAAACAGTAATCTATCTATTCTTTCAATTCCAATAGTATCTATAACCGTATTCTTCGTATATACCAGATTATGTAATATCCATATAGCAGAAAGTAGTCCCGGTTCTTTCCTAAGCTCAATTAATTTGACTATCTTTTCAAGCATTTCACTAGTAATAACACTATCAGGATAACGTTTAATATACTTTTCCATAGCTCTAAGAGAATCTATTGACTGAGATTCATTCATTGCAAAAATATTCTCTTGTACATCACGTTCCCATTGTTCATCCCGCAAAATAAATATATCAAAACACTTTGTATAAATCCCCTTTTCATTCATTTCATGTGCCAATTTAATAAGAATCTCTCGTGCTTCATCGGAAATCATGCCATTACAATTTTCCAGCACAGCTGCTATTGCATATACGGTCTTTCTAGAATTATCCTCAAACATAATATTCGCTGTATTTTCTGCGATTTTGTACCAGTATTTACTTATCTTATTTAGAATAATAAGCACCTCTTTTTCATTCCAATAGCCTAGCTCCACATTCGCACATAAAAGTGTCAATTGTTTTAAATATAAATCATTGCTATCCTTAGCAATATCATATGTAATAAAATAATTCTTAACCGACAATTTTGGAATTGATTCATCAATGTATGGTAAAGTTTCATATACCCATAAGTAATAACCAGTCAATTTAGGCAATTGAGTTTTCTCATCAATATTTGCCCAAATTAACTTCACATATTCATCATGCTGTTTAGTACTTAAGAGATGATATTCATCTAAAATCTTTAATCTTACGACTTTTGTCTTCCATTCGTAATCAGACTTCCAATCATCTTTTAATAGCCAATTTATCACATCTTCATCTATCAACACATGACATTCTTCAAACAAAGTATCCAATCCTTGCTTGTTAAAATAACAGTCAAAAATATCTATTCCATTTGAACCGTCAACTCTCGAATGCATTGTTACTTGCTCTACAATCTCAGTTTCCATCATTAGAGGAAGTAGCTTAACCTTCATACGTTCGGATATTTGCCGTAATAGCTTATCCATTAATTGAGTTACTTCAAATCGAGGTGGAATGTTCCTATAACTCATAATTCTCTTAATAAACTGTAATTCCTTTTTTTGCATCCTTTCAGATGCCCGGCTTGAAAATCTTTGCAATAATATAGGAACATTTTCCCTTATATGTCCAGCTAAATATTCCGAAAAACCATTTCCCATTGCAATTATTTCACCGATATTAACCTCAATAGCATTTATTAAAATATCTATAACATCGTCAATATACCCACTCTCTAAATCCATTACAAATTTTCTATTAACAAGTTTTTCTATTGTCCCTGTACTTGAACAACGAACTAACAGTAACAAACCTAGTCTATTATTAATATCGTAAATAGAAGATATCAAAGACAATTCCATATCTGAAATAACAGTAACGCATCCACATTTAAATGGGCTTCCAAGTTTCTCTAACACTTTATAAAGCTGGTAGCCTTCCGCATGACCCGAACGACTATATGAGCATATGGTCATTGTGCTCCTGTTTAGTTCAAATGTTTCCTTTTCAAATTGGTTATCAACACAATGGTTAAAAAGTTCGTTAGCAACATTATTTTTCCATGATTCCCAGTCAAAAAATTCTTTTTTTCGCTCAATCTCTTCTAATATTTCATCGATTCCCATTTGCTCAAATTCGTATATTTCTTTATGCAAAGAATATGCCTGCTGACAAATAGAAAGTAATTGTAATACCGATGCCTCTAAACTCTTTAAATAATAATTTTCATTATTCTCATCTACTTTACAAATTAAATCTTGTCTGAGCTGCTTTAACTTTTCAAGTGACTCTTCCAATTTTCCACATTCCAAATCGAGCCCTATTACCAACAGTCTCTGTTCATAACACTCCTCCGGAATATCGCACTGATCCAGCTCCCTTCTCAAACTCGGTATATCTAATTTATAATAACATGCCTTAGCTCTTTCTATCATCAAGTCAACTTTACCATTATTTCCACTCTCCTGATAGACAATCAAAATGTCCATAAGCCGCTGCCATTCGTTCCAATTCATAGACTCCCTATAATCAGAAAGCAGTATCTGCCCTATATAGAACCACTTTCGTATTTTGTCTGAGCCACCGGCATTTTCCTTAATTTCTACATAATACTTGTCCCATATCTGCCTTAAGTGAAATACTTCATACGCGCTATACGGTAGCATTATTTTTATACGTCTCCAGCACAATTCATAAGCAAAATCCAACATTACGTCAATATCTTCCGTCTCATGCTTTTGTAACAATCCCTTATCGTCAGTATACATACTTAACTCTACAGCCGTATTATATGGAATAATATACCAACCCGGATATTCATCACGTTCCTTTTGCCACGTTTCTGTTAGTTTAATAATATCATCAGTATAACTATCTTTGTGCGCAAATATTCCATCAACTTCCACCCTCTCCAAATGCCATTTATGTAAGGTATATGAACTCTTATCCTGCCAGTCTTCATGCGTCGTTGGACTCTTTTGATTGTATTCACCATCATTTTGACTCATCAATTCAAGAATCTTATTGAGCGTCTCGTTACTAGATTGCGTTGAAGCCATCAAACTATTAACATTATCATGGATATCTCCCAGGCAATAAGAACCATACCTTTGCGGAAATAACTTTTTAACTTCATAAATTACTATATCCTCAAAATGTTTCTTGCATCTATCTTTATTGATGCTATCAAGTTCACTTGTAGAAAGTAAATTATCAACACATCTATCCAAATCCTTTAGCCAATCAAAAATATTTTTCTTGCTTATTTCATTAGCTAAAAGCCTCATATTCTTTTCACAGAACAAAATTTTCCTAAGTTCATTCTGCTCTGTGTTATCCTTTTCATATTCAGCAACCGTTTTCCCAGCCAATACGAATATAGCCTCAAACTCCTTCTTTTCAAAAATAGAAAGACCTATTTTTTTAATACTGACTTAGAATCCCCAAAAAGTAAATCAGTTCCAGCTTCCACTACATCATACTCATCCATTCTGTACCTCTCCTTTATAGCTCGAAATCACATCGTAATATATACTTAGACAATATGTAATGAATTATAACACAGTTCACGTAGGAATGTATGTTCACAAAGAAAGTTTTACACTTTGCTCAATAACAATCCTGTCCTGTAATTCCTGTTATAAGTACTTTTTTATTTGAAATCTCCTTAAAATAGATAAAAATACGTCTGTTTAAAATATTATCGTATTTTAAACAGACGTATCTAAAAATGGAATGGACAGTATTTGCATAAATTAGTACAATATTGGCTTTTATCACTACCACTTTAAAATCATCAAAGCATCTCCTCCAGACAATCAACAATTGCTTTGCAATAAGGCTCATATTCACCATTATTCTTATTTGAATAATATTCTATAAAACTACGAAGCTCATCATCCGTATAGTCCTCATCATCAAACACCTCTGATGCCTGAATAGCCTGCTTACGGTCCCTTTCGAGATGAAAACTGTCAAGTCCCAGATTATGTATCATATCCTGAGCAACATTAGAAGCTGGACGATTCCTAACAGCACTAATTTTGCCGTTTGGTGAATATTTAAATACCTTTTCTACTTCAGCATCCGTTGGTGAGAGCATATCATCTCTAAACCAATTATTCTTCCTGTGCCCACAATGTTCATCATCTAAGATAATTGTCGCCTCTCCATTGCATGCTCTTATTATCCGCTTCTTCTATCCAATTGCCATTGCCATCATCATAACCCATTTGTATATATAACGATTGAAACTTATCTGTAAGTTTTTTAAGAGCACTTGTATTTCTTTTTTCACCTTTAGTCCTGTCAATTGTGCGATCATAATATATGCTTTCGCCATCCCCAAAATCGAAATCTGCCTTTATGCCGGCCGCAGACTTTCCATAGCTAATAAAATCCTCATTGAATCTGGCTGTCTTACTTCTCACCGTTCCCATCAGCTTTGCAATGATATCAGCATATAATAAATCTATAGCTTGGAGGATTATTGACTTGCCAACGCCATTCACACCAAAAATAACCGTTGTCTTATTATCAAGCTTTATTTCCAGATTGTCTATTCCCTTAAAATTTTGTAATGTTATCGAATTAAGCTTCATATCCCTACCTCACAATAACTCTTGTAGTATCATCTACATTATCATTATATGTAACTACAGAAACATGATCAATGGACAAGATAAGGAATCATAGGCTCTAAAAATGAAATGGACAATATTGTTTGTATTACAATAATTTACATTTGACATTCCATAAAATCATGTTATGATATGTGCAGTCAACTTGTGACGGATTAAAGCTGGGTTCCCGAATGGGAGTAGGCATCTAAACGCTTAGAATTCCTTTGCTCCTGGGGTTGACTATTTTTTTGCACATCTTTCTTTCAAATCATCTACTAAAGCCTTGCACAAATTCAGAAGCTTTGTACGAAACAATTTTTCTCCTCCTACGTTTCTTCTTCAAATGGAGGTAAATCCACAACCGGTATTCCATACGCTTCAGTTACTTTTTTAACCGTCTTTCTAAGTTCCGACAATGCGACCGGAAAACATTTAAGTCGCACCTCTTCCTCGCTAACTTCATCACTATCTTTCTCGACTTCAAATCTAGATATCGTTTCTAAAGTCAAATATAGACGTTCATCTGCCTTTCCCAAATTCAACTTTAATCTAACAATCAAATATTTTGTTTTTCTCAAATCCTTTGGAATTAAAACTCCACCTTCAACAGCAACTTCTATATCTTTTTTCTTTTCTTTTTCATTGTTTTCAATAAAAGAAGCTGACTTCACATTATGTTGCACCAATTTAAAACTATTCATCATTCCACCTCCCTATGCCAAATTAACTTTTTGACTATGAATTGTTCCTATTGGATAACGAAATACATCTTTTGTATCCAAATCTATTTCTGAATCTTTTTCCACGCTCAAGACACTCACTGCTTTATATCTTAAAATTAAAAATTTACTAATTTGTGGTTGAATAACATACTCAATATTTTTGTTTCTTTTTTTGAATTCAGCAATCTCTTCTTCATATTCTCCTTCTTCTGCATCCATATACTCACCTACGGTTGGCAATATCTCATCAGGAATTTCGCTGAATTTTTTCGATTCATATTCAACTTCTTTTCCATCATATTCAATCATAATTTTGTTGTTTGTTACATTAAAAAATGCATCTCTGATCGTAATTTTATTTTCCAATAAATCAATCAAATTATCATACGTTGTTCTTGTTCCAATCCATTTAATCTTTTCAGAATTTACAAAACAACAAATAAACAAATATATATCTTTATCATTTTTGCATGTAAATAACACTGGATACTTACTTTCAAAAAGAATTGTATCTAAAATAACTTTTTGAAAATCCGGTATTTTTCTAAATATCTTTTCTATTTTCATTTTCAAACACCTCAAATTCTTTATATGGTTCTGCATCTGTATATAACCACCAATCCACATGCGATCCTTTATATTTTATACCTAAATTTCTTTTCCATTCTCTAGTTTCCAAGCATATTCCATGAACAGGTTTTGTAACACCTTTCGCTATCACAAATGGAACTCCATAACGGCTATCCATTGCCATAAATCTTTTTACATCTCTAAATTTAATATAAGTCGATAATGAATATTCTTGTGGATCATGTTCATCACCATCTTTACTTATTTTGTATCCGTTTTCTTCGAAACTATTCATAAACGATTCTCTATCAACTTTTCCTGTTGCGCAAGCTCTAAATACCTCCAGCTCCTGTTCTCTTGCCCATTCAGGAATTTCAAAATTATTGAAATATAACGGAAACTTTTTTTCTGCTTGTTTATTATTCATACATAAGTTATCTCCTAGGTGCATGGTTTTTATATCAATTTATATATTCCCTACATTAATTATACTACTTTTGACTGGAAAACTCAGTATTTCAAGGGATTCATGCGTGTTTTTTTGTTATTAAGCAGCCATTAATTATAATCTAGCGTTGGAAATATTGAGCGCATACTCACATTTAGTCAATCTTTGTCCCTATCATCAATTTTCCGTTTATTGATGCTGTCACAACTACAATATTACCATCACTCAACATGACTTCTATATAGTCCTGAATATTTGAATGTTCCAAAGATATTTTTATAATTCTTCCTTCTAATAAACTATTTTCTAGCATTATATATACCTCCAAAATCAAAGTATATATTTCTTTCTATCCGAAAAAAGTCACATTCTGTAATTTGGTAATCTATTTTTTGATATGCAACATCCCCACGAAAACATTATTTTATGTATTTCTTCCCACTCTTTATACATATACGTTGGCAGATTTTCTTTAAATGACATTCTCAAATTCCGAATCAATTCTTTAGTTTCTTCATCAATATTCCTTTTATTAATAATACTTTCAGAAACTTCTTTTTCATCAAAATAAACCCTGCACGCCTCTTCACATAAGAAGCCACCAATTCCATCTATACAAACAAACTTTTTATCTTCATTACTAGCCGGCTGATGGATCGCACCCAAATTATTTAGTTTATCTATTAGATCTTTATAATAATTTTGCCACACTTTATCTTCGAAAACTCCAAGTTTTATTCCATCCTTTATATCAAAATATCTAATTATTTTTTCATTTTCTTTACACGCATTCAATGCTTGTAATACGTCTTTTTTTTCTTTACATATAAGTAAATATGCATATGGCGGAAGTAAATTTTCTTTTTCCCTTGATTCTAATTCTCTTAAAACAAAAACATGATCATCTTTTATCTTACTATACGCTTTATTTGCTCCACCAAAAGTTGACCCTCTTGACCTCCCCTTCATCTCCCTATCGCTATCCACAATGCAAAGTGCAATTCTATTTTCCTTCGCTATTTGTAAAATTTTAGATTGTACATTGCCTCCATGAAAAGAATCGTTCTCCAAACATATAGAATACATATCTGCAATCTTCTTATCTTTTCTAATAAATTCGTATATATATCTAAAAAATTCAGCATCAGACTCGTTTTCTGTTAAAAATTTTGTTTCTCTAAAGTCATAAAAATAAATTAATGGTACATAAAATGTATTGTCTTTAACTACTATTTCACTATCTAAAGTAACTATTATCTTATAATCCACTATACTTTTACAAGAATATATATATACATAATTACATTTTATCAATTCTATAAAATATTTAATAGATGGGTTAATATAATCAGCCTTCTGTAGATTATCCAACCTTTTTCTTGATGCATAAACAATATGCAATCCTTTAATCATAGAATCAAAAACTGTATTTAATGCTATTGCATACTTACTCATGGGATTTGTAATGTTTTCTAAACATTCATCTATATCTTCTGTTAATTCTATCCACATATCAATCCTCTTCTATTGAAAAAAAGCCTACTGGCCATCCCATTAAAAGCCCGTCTTCATTAAAGCTCTTTGAATTTATTTCTGTATTTCCCATTATCTTATTAAAGATCAAGACATTAACATCGCGGTTGTCAATTTTTTTCTCACTTATTAACGTACCAATTCTATTAATCATAGTTTCACTATGCGTTTCCAAGATTATTTTTATGACAACATTATTTTTTTTTGCTTCATTAATTATATTAATAAATACATCTATCATCTTTGCTTGATACGCAGGATGTAAATGCAATTCAGGTTGTTCAATAACAATCGTTCTATTCTGCACATAATTATAATTTCCTTTTTGATTATGAATCATCCACAATAACATCACTATAGGCAACATTTGCGAATATCCATAGCCCGTATCTGCAACATTCGTCATAATAATTCCCTCAACATCATCCTTAATTACAAGAGATATATGTCCTTCTCCTGAAGTTACCGAAAAGACTACTCCAAACTTTTCTTTACTCCATAATTCAAAACTACTCAGTTCCGATTTTGACATATTTTTTAATATCATCGGTAAATTACTTCCATCTGCGTCTAATTCATCTATACTTATTCCCTGAACCCTATAATATCTGTTTACCATAGCCCTAATAGGTTTTAAGTAACTTGTTTGTCGCATATCTTCTAGAACTGATGCATTAATTCTATCAATTATCTCAGAAATCTTTGTCGCAACAATATAATTATTCAACTTTTGAAATCTTTTATGTTCTATTTTTACATCTTCATATTTAGCAGGATTTTTCTTTTTTAGCTGTTTTAAGATGTTTTCTTTTGAATCAAATTTAACATCTACACCATCATACATTGATATATTTTCTTTAATATTCTTTCTATTACTTTTAGTATATATATGATCAATGCAATACGAAATACAATCTGATCCTAAACGCTGTCTTATATAATAATTATCATTTCTCTTAGTATTTTTTTCGTATAAAGTAGGAATAATATCTCCCGTTTGGGTAACACTCAAAATTTCTTTTTTTCAAAAGGTCTTTCATCATTATTTACCACTATCTTTGCATAGCCATTTTCATTAATATTTATACATATAACCTGATCCCAAATTTGAATTTTTACACTCTCAATAAATTTTTCTCTTATACATAATTTGACATCTGCCAAAAAATCCTTATCCGAATTATATGAAATAAAATGTCTATAAAAGTATCTCGAATGCACTCTTTCTGTGAAATCAATTTCAATTGGATTATTCGGATTCTGTTTCGATACTGTATGCTGAAAATCCCCAAAATCAACATAATCTCCATACCACAATAATGGATCAGATATTTTTCGCTCTAATGTTTGTTTTAATAATGGAAATAAACGAATAAATGAACTCTTTCCCGCGCTATTTTTTCCTACAACAACTGTTAGTGGACATATATCAATATTTCCGCTATCTGAAATAGATCTATAATTTTTAACTGATATTTTTTCCACATTATCCTCCTTACTAGATGCCATTAATAATTTCACATTCTAAATAAATGTTTTTTTAATCAAGCATATATTACTTGCAATTAAAAAAGTTTTCCAACACAACAGCATAGCATTTTGCCAATGACAAAACTTCACAGAATATATAATTCCCATCTATTAATGCTATAAGACAGTATAATTGATTTACGTTTAAAATACAATTTTAATTTACATTTAGCCTATTATCGATTCTCACATTCTTTCTCAAACTCCAATTCACTTGAAGTCTTTTTTCTGAAAGAATCATCGTCTAAAAAAGTTCAACAGCATTCATAAAAATAAGATTTAACATGTTACTAAAGCATCTGTACATGCACAATAAAACCTGACTTTGAGAGTTGAAATGCAAAAATGGTGCTAAGCCACCGGTTTAAAACCGATGACTTAGCATTTTTTTAATATCACTTTCAGATAAAAAATAGTTTATCAAAGGCAGGGGCTGTAAAAAAAACTCCCCTGACAGAAAAATCGCCCAGACCGTGAGGTCTGAGCGATTTTTTG